>Ga0189291_100099_pt1 | contig 98575 bp, 90 predicted proteins | sample UW1redminimetaG_FD_130331 | JGI IMG/M metagenome (GOLD analysis project Ga0189291, IMG submission 130331) | Marine microbial communities from the Costa Rica Dome - UW179B-red mini metaG | ecosystem: Environmental > Aquatic > Marine > Oceanic > Photic zone | place: Costa Rica: the Eastern Pacific...
GCTGGCTCTCTCAGCAACCAATGGCCGCTCAGTAACAATCGCTAGTGGTGTTGGTTCGATCGCAGGCGATCTCGGTCTTGCTGGTACGTTCAACAACGGGACAAACCGTGACAGCTTGGTCACCGACTACAACAATCTGTTGGACCAGATTGATCAATTGTCAGGCGATGCGAGCTTCAACGGTGTGAACCTGCTCGGCGGAAACGACCTCACAGCCAAGTTCAACGAAGATGGTTCTTCTTCGCTGACAATTTCTGGTGTGACGTTCAACGCTGCTGGACTTGGCCTCAGCGATACGACAACGACTGCCTTTGGTACAGACGCGGGCATTGCTGCCGTGTCCGCCACTTTGGACTCCGCAACCAATACCTTGCGGTCTCAGTCTTCTACTTTCGGTAACAACCTTGCCGTCGTGGAAAACCGTCTGAACTTCACAAGCTCCCTGATCGGGGTTCTGGAAAGTGGTGCTGGTGGGCTGACCCTCGCTGACACCAACGAAGAAGGTGCCAACCTTCTTGCTCTCCAGACACGTCAGTCTCTGGGTACAACCGCCCTGTCTCTCGCTTCTCAGGGCGACCGGTCGGTTCTTTCGTTCATCTAATAGAGCGAATAAAACAGATTTGGCGGTGGGGATCTTCGATCCCCGCCGCTTCTTTTTGCGCATATTTCTCCGCTGGATTGAATAAGACCCGCCCAAAAACACCTATTCTTAACCCTGCCTCCCTAAGCTGAGCTCATCGAAAGTCGTTTTAGTTACCGAAGAGTAAAGGCCTTTTTGATGGGAAATCCGGCGCAAGCCTACGGAAAAATGGCAAAGCTTGGGAATGACCCAAGAGAACTTGAAGCGAACCTTTTGCTCCGAGCAGCATCCCAACTCCAAAAGCACAGAGACAATTGGGTGCCGCGGTCAAAGGAACTTCTGCCAGCTCTGCATTTCAATCGGCAAATATGGTCGATTTTCGCCACGTCTGTAACTGGCGACGACAGCGAGCTGCCTGTGGAAATTCGCCAGAACCTCGCCAATCTCTCCCTCTTTGTCTTCAAACAAACCTTGGCAGTGCAAACGTCATCAGATCCACAAAAGCTGGATTCACTGATCAACATCAACCGCCAAATTGCAGCCGGCCTCTTTCAAAAACCAACATTAGAGACGGCCGAAACCAAGCCCTAGGAAGAACGACAATTCACAAAAAACCCGGCGCGCCACGCCGGGTTTTGTCGTTGCATGGATAACTCTTTGCCAAGCGGGCGTCATCGCAGCTTTAGCGTAGGAAATTCAGAAGGCTGAGCTCATTGATGCGAGCAGTTACCTGAAAGGCAGCCTCCAACTGAGTTTCAACGACCCCCAATTTCGCGGCAACTTCAAATGAATCCGCGTTTTCAACGCCATCAATAATGCCCTTGGAAACCGAAATCGCCCCTTGCGCTTGTTCTTTACTGCCGTCGATCTTTGCCTGGAGGAAGCCCATTTCCATGAGACCATCCAGCGGCGACCGCACATTTGTAAAAGCAACGGTATCACCGACCCGCTCCACCATCTCGCTGTAGGCTCTCTCCTCTAAAGGATCAACACCAGTAAAGGTTGTCACAGCCAAAACAGCCGCCGATTTCATAAGATCGACAATCGCACTATCATCACCGCGTATGCCGTAGGAAACCGTCTCATTCTCACCAATTTTCGCGAGCGCCGGCGCGTTACTAGACGTGTCACCCGTATACCAGAAGACAGTATTGGTCGTCGTCCCATCAACGAGGCTTGTCGCAGTTGTCAAAGGTGCACCACTCACCCGTTGAGGTGGGTTGCTCTCAAAGAAGTCATTCGCCGCTTCCGCAGCAGACGCCGCTTTGACGGAAGTCTGCGTCATTTCCTGGAGCGAAATATCAAACGCTGTCTGGAAGTTAGCCGCCGTCGTATTCGCATCCGCCCCAATCAAGAACTCATTTTCACCCGCAGGCGCAGTTGATGTTGCCGTCAGCGTGATCGTTTCACTCGTGCCATCTGGCATCGTGAACTCCATCGTAAGGATTTCGCCCTGCTGCGGCAGTGTCGCGGTAAAGGCGACATCGAGCGATGGCGGCGATCCGACAGGTCCGGTCGCCGTCGTTCCATTCAGCGTTGATGTCACACCGACAAGCTTGGCGCCAAACACACTGGGATCGGCGTCTTCCGCGACAGTAAACGTCGCCCCGAGAGTCCCAATGGTCAAACGTCCCCGATTGTCAGCCCCCATATCCGCTTGTGCACGGTCCGCAATAAGATCTTCCAGGCCAGCGTGGGTTGTATCGCCCCGGAGCATCAATTCCGGCACAGCCAGCGGAGGAGCCGCAGTATCGGTCCCCCCAAACATGTGACGGCCTTCAAGCTCTGTATTGAGCAAAGACGCAATCTCATCAAACTGGGACGCGGCAGAAAGCTGTAGCTGTGTTTGCCCTCCGCCCGTCAGATCAAAGGAGGTCGTCAAGGAGTCGGTGCGCAAAGTAGACGCGATCTCGTCCACACGGGTCATTACCGCCGACTGAACGCCAAGGCGCAGGTTCACCAATTCCATTGTTTTCACGTACCCCTCAAGGGCACTGATTTGGTCGCGAAGAGACAAGACCACGGATGCGTCAGATCCAAGACCGCCATAAGTCTCCTCTTTTTTCCCGGACACAAGCTGACGGCCAAGGTCTGCCTGCGTCGCCTTGAGAAGGTTGACGTCGTCGCGCATCCGCAGAGATCTGGCTAGGGATGAAACTTCCATGTGTCTACTCCACCTTTTCCTATCGGCCGATATTCAGCATGATCTGCATCAGTTCTTGAACCGTGCTCATGATCCGCGCATTGGCGGAGTAAGCAGTTTCAAGGATCAACAGGTCAGCCAATTCTGTATCAACATCGACGCCGGCATCCGCATCGTGCTGAGCCTGCAACGTGTCTCGAATAATTTTGTGAGAGGTAACCGCATTCTCAGCATTGGCTGCTTGGGATGCCTGAAAATCCACAATGCGGCGCGCGAATGCGTCCACGGATCCTTCAAACGGTGCCGATGGGCTACCAATGCCAACATCGGCGGCATAGGTGCGAATATCATTCGTCAGCCGCTCAATCAGATCGAGAGGACGGGTGGGATCACCAACGTCCGTCGCCGGGCTGGTATTGTAGGTAACCAGCAGCGAACTGTCGGCCACCACTGTCTGGTTGACGCGAATACGCTGAGCGATACCAGATTTCTGGCCGCCATTATCCAGGCTGTTGGAATAAATTGTCTGCCCATTGCCATCGACAAACAGGGCCATACCTGTGCCTGCATCCGTCAATGCCGTGGGCGTCGTCGTTGTCGACAGGGAATTAATGTCAGAGGTCGCGCCCGCGCCGTCATCGACAAAACGCAGCACTGTGCCAGCTGGGTTCGATGCCACAACTTCTGCTGGAAGCGCCGCATTAAGGTCTGTAACAATGTCAGCAATCGGCTGGGTCCAATCAATGCCAATCACAGTATCATTGGGATTGTTCGTCGCAGAATTGCTAAGCGGAAGAACACTTGGGTCTTCCACTTTAACAATCGTCACATTTGTGGTGGTGCCGCTGATGGTGTAGCTGAGATTGATTGTATTGCCAGAGAGCAAACCCGCACTGTCGACTTCAAAACCGGTCGCAGCGCCAGCGACAGCAGCTGTGCCGTCTGTTGTTTCTTCCGACAATGCGAGAATGAGTTCAGAAGCCAGCTCATCCAACTGAGATTGAGCTTCTGTAAGCGTCGTATCGCGCAGCTCAATCAATGCGGCGATTTCGCCAGACCGGAACGCACCGGCAGCAATGAGATCAACCGACGTCGATCCCGCTACCAGCGAAACCGTGCCGACTGTGCGCAGCGTTGGGTCCGTGCTGTAGACAGACGTGGCATCCATTGCCGTGCGTTCGTCAAACGTGAGTTCAGCAGCCGCAGAGTCCAACAGACCAAAGCCACCGCCTGTAAAGAGGCTGACCGCGCCATCCGACCGGGCGACAACATTAATGTCCATCAGCTCAGCCAGCCGGTCAATCGCAATATCGCGCTGATCGGCAAGGTCTGCTGTATTGCCGGTTGTGGCTCCGGCACGCACAATCTGATCGTTGATTGTCACAATACGCTGCAGAAGTATGTCTGCTTCTTCGATCGCGGCACCAATGCCTGCTTCTGCTTCCAAACGCAGACTCTGAACAAGATCAGACATATTGTTCAAAGCGTCAGCCACATCATCTGCTTCATTGAGAACATTTGCGCGGATCGCCGAGTTCTCTGGCGTCGTCGCCATCGCTTGCAGGGAGTCTTTCAATTCCGCAAGCCGTGAAGAGATGGCAATCCCAGACTCAGATGATCCCATCGCAGTATCAATGCGCGATAGGTAATCAGCCGCTGTCTGAGCTGCGACAGTATCTGCCTTGGCAACCCGAAGCTGCTGCTGTTGCAACAAATCGATTTCACGCTGGGCCGATGAAAAGGCAACACCAATACTACGCCCATCAACCAGCTGGCTTTGGGTTGTCAGCGTTTTACGCGTATACCCTGGCGTGCTTGCATTCGCGATATTCCGCGAAACAACGTCGATACCAGCCTGCGTGGCCTTTAGGCCGCTGATCGATGCATGGAGCGCATTGGTGAGTGTCATCGGATTACCGTTGCCTTAGAACAGAGAACGAGAAGGAAGCCCTTCAAGGTCTACTTATCGTTTCATATTGAGTGTTTCAGTGATCATCTCATCCGCCGTCGTCACAATCCGTGTATTGGCGGAATAGGCCTGTTGAGTGATGATCAGCTTGGAAAACTCATCAGCAATATCAACATTTGAACCTTCCAGCGCGGCTGCAACAATGGAGCCACCTGCCCCATTCAATGCCTCACCCGAGCCCTGGGTCGATGCAAAGGCACCACCGTCGAGCTTCTGCAGTTCATTGGCATCATTAAACCGCACGATCGTCACCTCAGCGAGGTCGACAGACTTACCGTTAGAGTAGGTTCCAACAATCCGACCATTATTCGACACAGCCACTTCCAGAAGCGATCCCGAAGCAAATCCGTCCTGATCCAATGCATTGACTGTCACCGAGCCATTCGTGTCTTCGAACTGGGTCACGTTGGACGCCCCATGATCGAGCGTCACATTACCAACATTGGTACCGTTGACCGTGAGAGCAGTAATAGTTGTAGACGTTACTGCGGGGGTCAGCTGACCATTCGCAAAGATATAGTCCTGACCGATATTATTCCACTTAGCGGTAGTCCCGGTTGCAGTGTCGCTGGTCTTGTAAAACGCATTCCACGTGTCACCACCACCAATACCTGCATCACCAGCTGCATTTTCAATTTTTGCCCAGCGGATCTGGACCTGCAACGGCGCACCGAGATTGTCATAAACAGTGATGGACCCACCTGCGAGAGACCGGTCAAGAAAGAGACTTTCTTCTGTAGCTTGAACAAAACCGTTGCCTGCCCCACCCGTCTGGGTTGTCGGGTCATTTGCAAACGTCCCCGCCTGCATAAGCTCACTCCCAGCAGTCGTCGGAACGGCAGTAACCGTTTCTGGATAGGTGGGAAGGTTGGCTTCGTAGTCGATCGTTGTCGTAGCATTCGCGTTCAGAAAGGATCGGTTGATCTGAATAGCTGTGGGTACGTCCCCAACCGGATTACCGGTCGCAATATCAATATCAACGCCCTGGAGATAGTAGCCGGAGCTGTTCACGAGATAACCATTTCGGTCCATCTCAAAATCGCCCTGGCGGGTGTAACGGTCCACGTCCAGAAGAACGGGCTGATTGTCCAGCGCACCGACGGCCTCAGAAACGACGAAAAAACCATCCCCATTGATCGCCATATTGGTGGCAACAGAACTGGAATTGATCGCGCCCTGCACATTGTTGGTGAAGGCTGGTTGCGCGCGGGTCGTGCCGGGCAAATGGAAATTCTGACCACTTGAGGTGACGGAATCATAGAAACTCGTATCCGTCCGCTTAAAGCCGGTCGTCTGCGAATTCGCGATATTATCCGAAATATGGGCCAGCGATGTGGCTTGTGCCCGAATCCCGGAAATGGCTGTCGACATCGCACCGTTAAAGCTCATCAGTCCTATCTCCTTAAACCGGCCCCGCCAGACGGGGAACACTCGTTAGTGGTTAGATAGCAAGGACCGGGCCAGAGGTTTATTCCATACCTTTCAATGACTTAGGTAGAAATTGAGCGCTCACAACCAGGCAAATGCCGCATCCTGCCCGGCAAATTCTGCCGTAGCGTCAGCAAGCCCGTCGCACCGCTGCTGTGCAGCAATGGGGACCCCCTGCCCAGCAGCTTTAAGGGCCTTTTGCTTGAACGCGGGCGCTCCTAGCCCTAGGTTCTGTGGCAATTACGAACAGAGAACCTGGCCGCACAAGCGGTCACCGAAATAAGGCCGAGAAAGCATGAAGTTCGAAGGTACAAAAAACTATGTCGCCACAGACGATCTGCGGATCGCCGTTAACGCGGCAATTACGCTGGAACGTCCCCTGCTGATTAAGGGTGAGCCGGGAACTGGGAAGACCGTTCTGGCAGAAGAAATGTCAAAGGCGCTCGATGCCGAGCTGATCACCTGGCACATCAAGTCGACCACAAAAGCCCAACAGGGCCTTTATGAATATGACGCCGTCTCCCGCTTGCGCGACAGCCAGCTCGGTGACGAACGGGTCAACGACATTTCGAACTACATCGCGCGCGGCAAACTCTGGGAAAGCTTCGAGCGCAAGAAGCGCCCTGTCCTGCTGATTGACGAGATCGACAAAGCAGACATCGAATTTCCAAATGACTTGCTGCTCGAACTCGACCGGATGGAATTCTTTGTCTACGAAACCGGCGAAACGATTAAGGCCACACAGCGCCCGATCGTTGTGATCACGTCCAATAACGAGAAAGAGCTGCCGGACGCATTCCTGCGCCGTTGCTTCTTCCACTACATCAACTTCCCTGACGAAGAGACGATGAAGCAGATCATCGCGGTCCACTTCCCGGACCTCAAAGGTCGCATCATCAAGGAAGCCCTCGAGGTTTTCTACGAAATCCGCGATGTACCGGGCCTCAAGAAGAAGCCATCAACATCGGAACTCCTCGACTGGCTGAAACTGCTGCTTGTTGAAGACATTTCCCCGGAAATGCTGAAAGAGCGCGACCCAACGAAGCTCATTCCACCACTTCATGGCGCACTGCTGAAGAACGAGCAAGACGTGCACCTGTTTGAGCGTCTGGCCTTCCTTGCCCGTCGTGAGCGCAACTAGAGCCTCAACAGCAAAAGGAGACGAACATGTTCGTAAACTTCTTTCATGAGCTGAAATCGGCCAATGTTCCTGTTTCCCTGCGTGAATATCTCACGCTGTTGGAAGCCATGGACAAAAAGGTCATCGAGGACAAGGTGGAGGACTTCTACTACCTCTCCCGCTCGGCTCTCGTTAAAGACGAGCGCAATCTCGACAAATTCGACCGGGTCTTTTCCCATGTCTTCAAAGGCCTGGATTCCCTGGAAGAAGGCGATATCGCCCAGATTCCAGAGGAATGGCTCAAATCGCTCACCGAGAAATTCCTGACTGAAGAAGAAAAAGCCCAGATCGAAGCATTGGGTGGTTGGGAAAAAATCATGGAAGAGCTGCAAAAGCGGCTCGAAGAACAGGAAAAGCGCCACGAAGGCGGCAATAAATGGATCGGCACCGGGGGCACCTCTCCTTATGGCGCCGATGGCTACAATCCTGAAGGCGTGCGGATCGGCCAGAAGGAAGGCCGCCACGGCAAGGCTGTCAAAGTCTGGGACAAGCGCGAATATAAAAACCTGGATGATGGCGTTGAGCTGGGGACGCGGAACATCAAGATGGCCCTTCGCCGTCTGCGCCGTTTCGCCCGACATGGCCAACCCACAGAACTGGACCTGGACGACACGATCAAATCGACCGCTCACCAGGGCTATCTCGATATAAAAATGGTCCCAGAGCGGAAAAACAAGATCAACGTCCTGATCTTCTTTGATATTGGCGGTTCCATGGACAGCCACATCAAACTCTGTGAGGAGCTCTTCTCCGCTGCGCGGACAGAGTTCAAGAACATGGAATATTTCTACTTCCATAACTGTCTCTATGAGCATGTCTGGAAAGACAACAAGCGCCGCCACCAGGAGCGGATGGAGACCTGGGATGTTCTTCACAAATATCCTGCCGACTACAAAGTGATCTTTGTAGGGGACGCCACCATGTCCCCTTACGAAATCACCTATGCAGGCGGGTCCGTGGAGCATTGGAATGAGGAGCCCGGCGCGATCTGGCTGGAGCGCATGCAGCAGATCTATCAAAGTGCCATTTGGCTGAACCCGGTCGCGGAGCGTCATTGGGAATATACCCCATCCATTCAGGTGATCGAACAGGTTTTCCAGGACCGCATGTTCCCGCTCACCCTGGAAGGGCTGGACAATGCCATGAAGGAACTTTCCCGAGCGTCTTAGGAGGCTTGAGGGTTCTCCCTCGCATAAATGTGAAACAGGGGCCGCTTCAATTTCTGAACGCGGCCCTTATTTTTCCCAGGACGGACTTCAGGGAGTAACCTCATGCAGCTACATGCCGACCTCACAAAGCGCGCTGTCGTTGACAGCACAAAACTCGACTGGGTCGCCTCTCCCCTCGCAGGCGTCGAACGTCGCATGCTGGAGCGAGACGGAGATGAAGTCGCCCGCGCCACCACAATTGTGCGGTATGCGCCGGAGAGCTATTTCGACCCGCACGTGCATGCGCTGGGGGAAGAGTATGTGGTCCTTGAGGGAACCTTCTCAGACGAGCATGGCGACTTTGGCAAAGGCTTCTATGTGCGCAACCCGCCGGGATCACGGCACCGCCCCCATTCCAAGGACGGCTGCACGATCCTTGTGAAACTTCGCCAGATGGACCCGAGCGACACCGTTCAGGTGAACGTGGACACCAACACAGGCACTTACGTGGAAACGGGTGTTCCAGGCCTCACGGTGCTGGAGGTTCACAAAGACGAGCGTGAAAGCGTCAGCTTCTTCCGCTTCGCCCGCGGCACCAAAGTCCCGCTGCACGAGCATGTGGGCGGTGAAGAGTTTTACGTGATCGAAGGTTCTTTGTCAGACGCGGAGGGTACCTACACGACAGGAACCTGGGTCCGCCAAGAACATGGCAGCTCCCACGAAGTCACCAGCGAAGAAGGCTGCCTGCTCTACTCAAAGTCAGGGCATCTGCCGCGCTAAGCCCTTTGATATCGCCCGTCTCGCGCAATAGCGCCATCCACCAGATGCACATTGCGGTCGGCAGCTTCTGCGAAGTCAACATCGTGGGTCACCGCGACAATAGTCGTGCCCTGCTCTTTCGCCAGCCGCACAAAGATATCGCGCACAATGTCTGAATTCTTCGTATCGAGATTGCCTGTTGGCTCGTCGGCCAAAATGATCGTTGGCGCATTGGCCAGCGCCCGGGCAATCGCAACCCGTTGCCGCTGACCGCCAGAGAGCTGGTCCGGGTATTTCTGCGCCTGGTCGCCAATCTCCAGATCGTCGAGCAGTTGCATCCCTCTGGTTTTGATGTCCTTCTCAGCCAGTGTCCCAAGGCGCTTCATCGGTATGATCACATTGTCGAGAATGGTGAATTCCGGTAGCAAAAAATGAAACTGAAACACAAACCCCAAATGCGCCAGTCGAAACTGCGCAAGCTCATCACGCCCAAGCAAACTGGTATCCTGCCCTTCCACAATGACACGCCCCTCAGTCGGAGCATCAAGAAGTCCCAAAAGATAAAGAAGCGAAGACTTACCTGACCCGGACGGCCCGGTGATACTCACGAATTCACCAGCAGTGACAGAAAAATTGATGCCATGGACAAGGGTAACCGGCACGGTCAAGGGCAGGATGCGCGTCACATTTTCTGTCTCCAGGACAACCCGAGGTATTTCCTTGCTCATGCCGCCCCCCGGATAATCTCAACAGGGCGCACACGGCTCGCACGGTGAGCCGGTATCCACGCGGCAACAATTGAAGAAGCGAGAGCGAAGATCGCCCCGATCACATATTGATAGAAGCCACGGTCCAGCGGCAGTCTGGAATCGTCGTAGAAGCCTTCCAGTTCAAACTTGATGCTGCCCAGTGCTTCAACGAGACCGTATCCAACACCCCATCCAAGCACCATGCCGATAATGCCGAGCGCTACACCCTGCATCAGGAAGATCTGACGGATATCGTAGGCGCGAAATCCCATCGACATGAGGATCGCAATATCCCGGCGTTTCTCCATCACCACAGTTGAGATGATGTTGAATATTCCAAACGACGCAACGACCATAATCGCGCTCACGATGGAATAGAGGATGACATTCCGGACAACGAACAAAGAGAGAAAATCTTCATTCGCCTCCTGCCAGGACTCCGTTCGGTAAGTCCAACGCCGCTCAATCCTTTCGGCAACCACCATCGCCATATTGGGGTCAGGCAACCGAATACGAATTTGGTCCGCGATATTTGGTTTATTCATCAGCACTTGAGCATCTTTGAGCAAAACGTAAGCCCGTCCCTCATCAAGCAGAACATTGCCGGCTCGAAATGTTCCCACCACCTTCATCCGCACCACCAGTCCGGTCGGCGACACAACAGACGCCAGGTCCCCGACCTGCAATTGCAGACGGGTGGAAAGGCCCGTGCCGATCACAATACCGTCCGACGTCGTTTTAAGGGCAGCCATATCGCCCTCAATCATGTCTTCCTCAATCGTCGTGAGTTCTACCTCTTTGTCCGGATCAACACCCAGAATGGAAACGCTGCGATCCTTGCCGCCATAGCGGACGATCACCTGACCCGTCAGCACGGCAGAGGCAATCGCCCCCTCCTCCTGCTCTATCTGTTCGACTTTTCCCTTATAGTCTTTGATCCCACGCAGCCGCTCACGTGGCTTCACACCTTTTAGAAACAAAGCCCCCTCGTCATAGGCCTGAAACAAAGGCTGGACTGACGGATTACGAAACTCATCTTTAATCGTCACGTGGGGCTGACTGTTGACCAGCTTGTCTGTCAGGTCCTGCTCGGACCCCTGCATCATCGCAGAGACAGCAATGAAAAAGCCCACGCCGAGCGCCACCCCAAGAACGGAAACGAGAGTCTGACGACGTCTATGCGTCAAATGAGCGAGCGCAATCTGAAAATTGACAAGGCGAAACATGGGCTACTGCCCCTCTCTGCTCACACGCACGCTATCCCCATCGCGAAGGCCAATAGTCGGCGCCCGAAGAACCCACGCATCTTCGTCCAGTCCCTCCAGGACTTCGACCATCGAACCTCCCAGAGGGCCTAGCTGAGGAGACGTTCGCACCGCGACATCTGTATCTGTCACCGCCCACACCACACCGTCATGAACCGCATCATAGGGAATGAGCAAAGCATTCAGCTCTTCACGTAAGATAATATTGAGTTCCGTTGTCATCCCGGCGAGCAGGGGCGTGTCGTCTGGCAAGGCAATATGCACACGGTATGTACGGGCGATCGGATCACCGAACGGTGTAATCTCTTTTATGCGCCCTTCCAGTGCCTGGTCGTCAAAGGCATCGGCACGAATAAGCGCCTTCTGGCCAACAACAACGCGGGGGATATCCTCCTCATCAACTTCCGCCTCGACCCAGAGTCGTGACGGATTGCCAATGACGTAAAGAACCTTGCCTGCTGTGACCAGGTCACCCACGTCCAGCTGCATCTCCGAGCGCATGACATCGCCACTGATTGCAGCCCGAACAAAATGTTCCTGGAGACGGACGCGAGCCGCCTCCAAAGCAGCTTCAGCGGACCGAAAGTTCGCCTCGGACTGATCTTTGGAGGCAGCACTCGTATTGCCAGAGCGAAAGAGCCTGCGATAGCGCGCCACATCAGACGTCGCATACTCAAGCCGCGCTTCTAGTTCCTGCACCCCCGCTGTTGCTTCTCGATTGTCGAGGATCACAAGCACCTCCCCCTCAACGACGGTGTCGCCTTCGTGAACCAACACTTGCTCTATGCGCCCCGAGACATTGGCACCGACGTGCGCAACCTGAACCGGCTCCACTGTGCCGGTCGCATAGACCGCCACCACAGACGGTCCGCGGACAGGCTGCACGGCGATCAAAGCTGTTTGGGACCACAAGAAAAAATAGATGAAAGCGCCGACAGCCAAAACGGCAACGCTACCTAACACAATCAATCGGCTTTTTGTCACGATAGCCTCATTCGTTAGCGATACAGGTCCCGGTCAAACCAGGCGGCCAAAAGCAACCACATTGTACACACAAAAAGTGGCGTTTAGTCATAGAGATACAAGGAGCTTTGCGTGAATACGAGTAGCCAAGCAAAAGCTTTCCGCTATTCTCCTCGTCCAAAGGGCAAAGGAAATGACACAGATCATCAAAACGCTAAAAAGCGGCAGTTGGAAACGACCCGACATCCTATTGATGCTCATGGCCATTGCCGTTCCCCTCTCTTTTGGGACATGGCAGGCGCTGATCAACAATTTTGCGATTGAACGTGCCGCCTTCACCGGTGCGGAGATGGGCATCCTGCAATCCCTACGCGAAATTCCCGGGTTTCTGGCATTCACCTTTGTTTTCATACTGCTGGTGCTGAAAGAACAAAGTTTTGCACTAATTTCTTTGGCACTTCTGGGCATTGGCACAGCACTGACGGGCTTCTTCCCCTCAGCCATTGGGCTCTACTGCACAACAGTACTCATGTCCGTCGGCTACCATTATTACGAAACCGCACAACAGTCCCTGGCGCTTCAATGGCTACCAAAAGGCAAAGCCCCTATCGTTCTGGGAAAACTTCTCGCGGTCGGAGGGTTTGCAAGCCTGCTCGCCTATGGATTGATCTTTATTGTCTGGAGCTGGATCGGGCTTGATTACAAATGGGTCTATGTCGCCGGCGGTGCCGTGACAGCGCTCATTGCATTTGCAGCCTGGGCTCTCTTCCCTACTTTTAGAGCCCCCGTTGCACAGCGCAAAACGCTCGTCCTGCGCTCACGTTATTGGCTCTACTACGCCCTCACCTTTATGGGTGGTGCACGACGCCAAATCTTCGTGGTCTTCGCAGGCTTCATGATGGTGGAGAAGTTTGGCTATTCCGTCACCGCCATCACCCTGCTCTTCCTCGTCAACCAGGCCTTCAACATGGTGCTCGCCCCCAAGATCGGGGGACTGATCGCCCGCTTTGGCGAACGCCGTGCGCTGACCTTTGAATATATTGGGCTGATCGGCGTCTTTATAACCTACGCCTTTGTCGAAAACGCCACACTTGCCGCGGTACTGTACGTGATTGATCACGCCTTCTTCGCTCTCGCCATCGCCATGAAGACCTATTTTCAAAAGATCGCAGACCCCGCCGACATCGCGCCAACGGCCGGTGTTTCTTTTTCCATCAATCACATTGCAGCCGTCGTGATCCCGGCGCTTTTTGGACTGATATGGCTGGTAAACCCAAGCCTTGTGTTCCTATTAGGCGCTGCCATGGCGGCTATTTCTCTAGCGCTCTCCCGTCTTATTCCGACCCATCCGGAAGAAGGGCGCGAACTGAGATGGCACAAACCCCTTTTCGGCGCTCAACCAGCAGACTAAGCCATGGCCATTCAAAACCAAACTGTCATTCGAGGTTTTGCCTCATTCGATCTCGTAGTGACGGGTCTTTTTGCCTTGCCATGGACGGCAAAGCTTCTTTTCACCCTTGTCTACGAGCTGCACTCTGTTTTGATTTATGCGAACCCTCCCGGCTTCGTCATCAATACAATGACGCTCGCCTTCGCCAACATAATGGGCCTTATCGGCATGCTCTGGGCCTTGGTGCGCCTCAAGACCCCAACTCGGGACTATGCCCGCTGGGATGCGATTGGACGGTTTTACGTTGCAGCCATTCTGCTCTGGTACATTGCTGGAAGTCTGTCTCCCATCTTCTTGATCTTTGTGGCCACCGAGCTGATTGGGGCAATCTGGCAAATCCTGCTGCCCAAGCAGAAGCAAGCTCAAAGCTGAGCAGTTCAGTGAAAATCGCGGCTCCGGGGCATCAACCGCGCCGCCCGCAACTGTCGCTCATAGAGTTTCTGTAAGGTTTGCGCCCGTGGGTCTTCACCTGGACGCTTCACCTCATCTGCAGGCGCTAGCCCGTTATCGCCAATCTCATATTGTCCGTCCGTGAGGCCCGCCAGCTCATGGGTCCAATCATCCAGCCAGTCGGACACGACATGGATCACGCCCTCTGCTTTCTGCACCCGCCCGCACACAGCCAAGAACCGGGACTGTAAAACCGTCCGTCGATAGCGTTCGAAGATTTTCGGCCAGATGATAATGTTTGCAATGCCGGTCTCATCTTCAAGAGTTGCGAAAATCACCCCGCTCGCCGTACCCGGACGCTGGCGCACCAGCACAAGCCCCGCCAGATTAACCCGCGCGCCATCCCGAATATCGTCACTATCCAATCGCGCATGCGTCACAACCCGCCGCGCATCCAGACTGGAACGCAGGAAAGAAACGGGGTGGGCCTTGAGCGACAGACGCATGGTTGCGTAATCATGCACCACCTGCTCCCCCAGCGGCATAGCGGGCAAGTGCACATCCGGCTCTTCCTGAAAGCCTGCCTGTTCCAAATGTTCGAAGAGAGGCAGTGCTGCAGGGGCTTTCCCGTTCCGACCTTTCTTATGCTGTCCCCAGCCTCCAAGGCCGCGCACACCCCACAGAGCATCTCGACGCTCAAGACCAAGAGAGCGAAATGCATCCGCATTCGCCAAGACTTCAATCACCCGTGGGGTAAGACCTGTACGGAGCCACAGGTCACGCACCGAGTCATACCCGCGCAATCTTTTGTCTTCGACGATCTCTGCAGCTTCCTCTCGGAAGCCTTTAATGTGGCGCAACCCCAACCGCACGGCACATTTATGTCGAGGTTTCGTTTTCCATCTTTTTCGATAAGACGCCCCCGCCTCTCCTTCCGGAACGGAGTCAGTTCCTCCTAAAGGCTCAAGCGTTGAGTCCCAATCAGACGCATTCACATCTGCTGGGTAGACATCGACACCATGCTCTTTTGCATCCCGCACCAACTGAGCAGGCGCATAGAACCCCATGGGTTGCGAGTTAAGGATCGCCGCGCAAAAAACATCCGGGTAATGGCATTTAAGCCAGGCAGAGACATAGACAAGAAGCGCGAAGGAAGCCGCATGGCTTTCCGGAAAGCCATAATCCCCAAAGCCTTCAATCTGTTTGAAACAGCGCTCCGCAAAATCCTGCTCATAGCCTCGCGCCACCATGCCGTCGATGAACTTGCGTTCAAAATGATAGATCGTGCCATTCCGCCGAAAAGTTGCCATGGCACGGCGCAACCCGTCTGCTTCAGGGGGTGTAAAGCCGGCAGCAACAATCGCAATCTTCATGGCCTGCTCTTGAAAGAGCGGCACGCCCATGGTTTTTCCTAAAACCTCTTTCAACTCATCAGAGGGAAAGTCGACTGGCTCTTCCCCATTCCGCCGACGAAGATAAGGATGCACCATATCTCCCTGAATAGGACCAGGGCGCACAATCGCAACTTCCACGACAAGATCATAAAAAGTTCTGGGCTTCAGACGCGGCAACATCGACATCTGCGCCCGGCTCTCCACCTGAAAGACACCAACGGAATCTGCCTGACACAGCATGTCATACACAGCCGGATCATCCTGAGGCACGGTCCGCAACCCATGGCGCACACCGTAATGTGCATCCAAAAGGTCAAAGGCTTTGCGGATACACGACAACATGCCGAGCGCCAGCACATCAATCTTCAGAATACCGAGCGTGTCGAGATCATCCTTATCCCACTCGACAATCGTGCGGTCTTTCATCACTGCATTTTGAACAGGCACGACCTCTTCCAAGAGACCTTGGGTAATGACGAACCCACCTACGTGCTGAGACAGGTGACGCGGAAACCCGATCAACTCCCCTGCAAGCGACAGCGCCATCGCAATCAATGGATCATCCGGATCAAGCCCGGCCAGGCGCACTTCATCAGCCGCCACGCCCTTGGATGACCAGCCCCAGGTCATCCGCGCCATGGCACCGACCACATCTTCTGAGAGCCCCATCACTTTTCCCACTTCGCGAATGGCGCTACGGGCGCGATAGGTGATCACTGTGGCAGCAAGACCTGCCCTGTCCCGTCCATACTTATTGTAAATATACTGGATGACTTCTTCGCGCCGCTCATGCTCAAAGTCGACATCAATGTCTGGCGGTTCATTACGTTCCTCAGAAATGAAGCGCTCAAACAGAAGATCCACTTTGGTTGGATCTACAGCCGTAATGCCAAGACAGTAGCAAACGGCAGAATTAGCCGCCGACCCCCGCCCCTGGCAAAGAATGTCTTTTGACTCTGCAAACCGGACAATGTCATACACCGTCAAAAAATAGGGCGCGAACTGAAGCTTATGAATGAGCGCAAGCTCTTTGCTCAGTGTTTCCCGCAATGTGTCTGTTATGCCGTCTGAGAATTTCTCAACCACCCCGTCCCAGGTCAGTTTCTCAAGCAGGGCTTGTGGTGACAGTGCATCGTCAAACACATCATCAGGATATTCATATGCCAGCTCATCCAGGGAAAAGGTGCACCGCTCCACAATCCTGGCCGTTTCAGAAATCGCCTCTTCAAACCCTTGAAAGATACGTGCCATCTCAGTCGCGTCTTTCAGATGACGTTCTGCGTTCGCCTCCAAACGAAACCCCGCATCATGAATGGTGCAATGCTCACGAATGCAGGTCATGACATCCTGCAAACGCCGACGCTCGGGCGCGTGGTAAAGCACATCATTTGTCGCCACGAGAGGCACCCCCACGTCCGTCGCAATGCGTGCAAGCTCCTTCAAGCGTCTTTTATCATCGCCGGTATAGAGACGGTTCGCCCCAAGCCATACATGATCAGGAAAGTGCTCAAACAACTCCCGTAAGGACGCTTCAAATGCTTTCCCGGGTGTTGGAGGGGACATAGCGATGAAGCACTGCCCTTCTCCATAAGAAACAATGTTATGGAGCGTGAGATAACACGCACCCTTGGGGGCACCGCGATTGCCCAATGTGAGAAGCCGACAAAGCCGCGCATAGGCGGGACGGTCGGTCGGATAGGTAACAATCTCAAAGCCATCCTGAGTGATAAGCCGCACGCCAGGTAAAAACCGCAGGCCCTGATCTTTCGCCGCTTTATGCGCCCGCACAATCCCCGCAAAACTATTGCGGTCTGCGACCCCAATGGCTTCGAGCCCAAGCGCCACCGCTTGCGCCACAAGTTCATCCCCATGAGAGGCCCCGTGGAGAAAACTGAAATTACTGGTGATGGCCAGTTCCGCGAAGGAGGTCATCCAAACACCCCGTGTACAAACCATTTCGGGTTCGCCGTCTCACGCCCGAACAAGCCATCCCGGTAGAGCCAGAAACGACGCCCTTGCGTGTCCTCTACGCGGTAATAGTCGCGCACGTGAGAAGGCTTACGCTGCCGCCACCATTCAGGGGAAATCCGCTCCGGGCCTTCTGAGCGCGCAACATGATAGGTGACCCGCCGCCACCTGAATTGACGCGGGGGGCCGTCGGGCACTTCCGCAATCGCCTCAACAGATTCTGCGCACGGCAACATGCGAAGCGGCCGCCCCACTCGCTGGCGCTCCTCCACCCGCCAGTCATGGGGTTCCCGGTCTTCTTCCAGAGGACGGATACCCGCCACTGCGGGAATAAACACAAATGCGTTTTCCGGAATGTGGCTTTCCCGCGGCTCCACCCGTCCCACCCGGTCAAAACCCAATCGATTGCCCAACCGGTCCACCAGAAACCCAAGGTCTGCAGGACGCTGCTTAAGACGGCTCTTTTTGACCTCGGTTATGTCTGCCTGAGTATGCGCAATGGGGTCTGCCGCCGTGACATTGAGCGCCATCGCCTCAATGCCCAGACCTATTTCCAGACCTTGGCCAAACCCGGTTAAGCGCTCAGAAAAAAGAGCGGCGATATGTGCCCCATCATCACTGGGGACACTGGTGCCCACATCAATGTCGATCCGCAATCCATCGGTCCGAAACAAATGCAGCTGCAACCGGCGCGCGCCCTGATCGGCTTGCCACAGCAAAGGCACCATGTCGTCACTTAACAGCCGTATGGCCTGCTCAATGTCTGTAAGCGTCATCAGACCTTCGGCAAACTGAAGCCGGGAACGAAACGGCACCAACGGCATATCAGGAGAGATCGGCTCGCTGGCCCGTCCCAAAGCCTGATCGAAACGCTCAGCCAAAAGTTTGCCAAACCGCGCCACCATCGGCGCGCGTGGCAACGTATGAAGATCTTTGATCTGCTTCATACCCAGGCGAGCCAAATCATCGACCATAGATATATCAAGCCGAAGTGCCGTCAGCGGCAAAGGATCAAGGGCGGCACGGACTTTGTCTTTCGCAACAATCGTCACCCCCCGAGGACCATAGCGCGCAAGAGCCCAGGCAGCTCCGGGATAAGGCGCAACACCCACCCGGGCTGGCAAACCGAAAGCTGTAAGGCGCGTGATCAGGTCCTCCACCAGCCGCGTTTCGCCACCGAAAAGATGGGCGCAGCCGGTAATGTCGAGAAAAAGCCCGTCTGGCTCTTCATGCACCGGCCGTGGGTCTGGCGTCGTCCAGGGTGTGTAGCGTCCACACCAGTCGCTCAGTTGCTTGAGGGCTCGTGCATCTCCGTGAGGGTCCTCCTCATGCACCACAAGCCCTGATGCCACCGCCAGAGCGTCCGTCAGAAGCTGCCCACGGGAAACACCCAACCCACGTGCCGCCTTGTTCAGCGCCACCACACGCTCCCCACCCTGACGAGAAGCGCGCAGGGCCAGAGGGTCGCTTGAATCAAGCTTGCTTGCTCGCGCCAATCGATAAATTGGCCAGTCTGGAAGCCAGAGCGACAAGATCCGCTTTTCTGTTGAATTTCCGGCAGACAAGGGGGCAACCCATTGATTTAAATAGAAAATACGAGAAAACAAAAATAGAACAAAATAAGAACATTTGAGTGTGCCGGAAAGCATGACTTAAGGCGAGTCAGTTTTCGCGTATGCTTAACCTCCCTATTCTGCCTGTGCGCCTTGTCGCTATCGGAGACCGAGATGACCCGTTTGAAATCGACCCTTCTTCTATGTGCCGCTACCCTGCTGCTCACCGCCTGTTCAACCGCAGAGGACCGCGCCAGAGAGCAAGCACTTCTGGAGCGCACAGATGACAAGCATTGCCGGGAGTTGGGGTTTGAGCCGGCTACAGAGGCCTATGGAAACTGCCGCTTGAAGCTGAAGGAAATCCGCGCGTCGCAAGAAACCCCGAACCACCCAAACTTCGGCGTGGGAGTTGGCATCGGAATTGGATTGTGAGCCATGCGAAAGATTGCCTTGATTGTATGTGTTACCGGCGGCCTCGCCTTGAGCGCCTGCACAACACCTGAACAACGCGCCTCTGAGGCAGCAGCCCTTCGCAAGGCTGACGAAGCGGAGTGCACATCGCTTGGTTTCGAGCCTCAAACAGAAGCCTATGCAAACTGTCTGCTGCGCCTACGGGAAATCCGTTCCCAAAATGCAAAGACACGCGCGCTCAACAATTCCCGTCGAGATCAGTTTTGGCCCTGGCCTCATTCACGCTACAGATATCCTTACCGCTATTGGTAATTAGCCTGTCTCTTCCAATCGAAGCGAGGGCTCCCTCGTTGATAGAAGAACTGTAGAAGCTGTTGGTAAAGCCTGACTTTCTTCAGAGCGAGTAGAGACAAACGCCCCGACACAGGCATCCCAGGCAAGCCCGAACGCGAAAGGCCGTCCGCCTTTACATTTTTCCAGCTCTACCTGCCAGCCGGGTCTGTTAATCGCATGCAAGCTGCCCTCCTCCACCGTGGAGGCAGCAGACACACACCAACGGGTAAGTGCGGCACTGGGGCTTAGGAGCTCACCAAACCCACGCATCAAAATAAGGGGGGTGCCTGTGTCTTCTGCGGCCAGATGAAGCCGCCTGCTGGCCCGTAAGTTAAAGTGGCGGGACGTCGCCGGCACCTCCCCCACAACGGCTGCAAACACGCCTGCACGAATGCATTCTTCCAGAGCCCACAACATGTCGGGCTCCCGAGCCGGGTTCACGAGCAGAAGGCGGCTTGGGTCGATCCCGAAGGCAGCCAGCCCGGGGGCATAGAGATGACCCAAATCGTAGGCACCCCAGCTCTGCTGGCACCAGACGATGAGCCTGTCTTTGTTTGCCATGTCATGAGCGGCCCGCGCTGCCAGAGCCGCCCCAAACCCGATCGCCGCCCCCATGTCTCCATAAGAGGCCGCGCGGATTTCATGCACCCCCCGGCGGGTCAGACCACCACCCGGCAATTGCCCGTCGACCTCTTCAAGGCCGAGCTGAAAGCACAGCTCCGTCTCCCGGGAAGGAGGGGTTTCCAGGGCCGCAATCTGCGCACGCAGACCGGCCATCAGCTCAGTTTTCTTCAGGGACTGCATTGATCAACGCCAAATGTTCTCTTTATGTTCTCATTTGGCTATGAGAGAGTCAAGGCGGACTAACCGGCACCCTTCCGCGCGAGCATCTGAACCTGCCCCTGCTCCGTCGAGGCCTGCACGATCTCAAACCCGGCCGCCTTCAACCTCTCGCGGACGTCGGGCTCCCCCAAACGAAGCTTGGAATAGGAGCTTTTGTGCAGTGTCCAGCCCTCTGCCTCCCGCCGATGGATCAAGTCGTGGACTTCCACTCGGTCACCCCGGTCTTCCAGAAAGCAGGTCATGATCCGATCTTCCGTCTGAGCTACCGGGAGGAACCGGTCCGTCCCTTCCAGCACAGGGGTCAGATCCCGAAACCCCAGTAGAAGCTGTCCACGTGGCGCCAGAACGCCATGAACCTCGCCAAAAAAACGGTCCACATCTTCAAAGGATGGTAGGTGCGGCAGCGTATCGCCCAGACAGACAGCAAGCTCAAAGCCCGGCATGACAGCACCCTTCAGCGCGGTCATATCCCCTTGCAGGGCATACACCGCAGAGCCATCTGTTCGGCGCTGCAACTCCTCCAGAAGTTCCTCTGAGAGGTCAATCGCGGTGACCTGATAACCAATCTTTGTCAGCGCCACACTGTGGACCCCAGGGCCACACCCCAGATCAAGGGCGCGGGCGCGACCCGTATCGCATTCCAGATCCAGCCCGCAGAAAAGGCCCTTATCGGCGCTCACCCGCGCGTCGAAATCGCCGATCATCGTCAGATAATCCGCCGCTAAAAGATCCCGGTAATGGCTCGCAGCATCGGTCATCAAAACTCCATATAAAGACTGCTTTATATCCTCATATAGAGCGGGCCGTCATTGAGGCAACCCTACTTATCCCTCAACAAAGCCCGGCCACTGCCCCATATAGTCCACGAACTTGTCGCTCAGACCTTGTTCATTGAGGTAGGCCGCCGTGACAGGGATGGTGACCGGCTCAAACCCGGCATCCTTCGCCAGCTGGTTCGGAAAATCATGAGTGAGAATGGCGGCCCGTCCAAGAAGGACAAAATCGCAGCCTTGATCCAAACACGCCTGGGCATCTTGCGGCCGCGCAATCTTACCCGCCACGCCGAGCCGCACATTGCCCCGGTCAAGCTCGGTGAAATATTCCATCAGCTTTTTGCCTTTGAACTCTTCGTCCGTTGGCTCTTTGAAGACATTCCACAAAGACATATCGAGATAGTCAATCTTGTCTTCGCGCATCAAACGCTGTGCCACTTCAACGATCTCATTCAGTTTGAGATCAAATCGTTCCGGTGACAGGCGCACCCCAAGATGAAAATCCGGACGACACCGCGCACGAATGCCCTCAATGATGTCGAACAAAGGACGCGCGCGGTTTTCAAGCGACCCACCATATTGGTCTTCTCGTTGGTTCACACCCGGGCTCAAAAATTGGCAGAGAATATACCCGTGTGCGCCATGAAGCTCGACGCCATCAAAGCCCGCTTTTTCCGCACGCTCTGCGCCAGCGATAAAGTCTTCAATGAGCTGATCGACTTCCGCCGTTGAGAGAGCCCGCGCGCCGAATTCTGCATTGTCAGAAGGACAATGCGGCTTTTCACCAATCAACTCCTCCGGAGAGCGCATGCCCGCATGATGCAACTGCACAACAGCAATGCTGTCCTCCGCTTTGATCGCCGTCGCAAGACGGGTGAGCCCTTCCAGATGATCATCGGAGAAGATACCAAGCTGACCGGGAAACCCCTGCCCAACTGCTTGTACATGCGCCGCACATGTCATCGTCAGCCCAAAGCCGCCCTCAGCCCGCATCGTGAGCCAATGAAATTCCTCATCGGACAAACGACCATCAACATGGCTTTGAGTATTGGTAAGGGGTGCCAGCATGAAGCGGTTCTTCATATCCGGTCCCCGCGTGAACGACAGCGGTTCGAACAGATCAGTCATTGAACTTCCAGAATATTAGTGAGAAATAAAACCGGTCAGGCTTGTTGAGCCGTACCCCAATAGTTAAACCCGGCAAATTGTGGCGTGTCGGGCAGATACATTGTCTCAAGGTCTTTGACCTTGAAACCACCCTCTTCCAGCAATGTCGGAATCTTTCGGTTCACATGACAGCCGCCCGCAATCCGTTTCCAAATCGGGTTGATCCGATTTTGCCATTTTTGCACATCAGCATCAGGCGCAAATCCGTGCTCCAGAAAAATCAGATTGCCGCCGGGCCGCAACACGCGGCGCATGCCCTCCAGCGCCGTGCGCGTATCGGGAATTGTGCAAAGCGAATAGGTAACCAGCACTGTATCCACTGAATTGGCTTCAAGAGGAATTTCCTCTCCCGGTAGACCGATAAACTCAACGTCAAAGCCAAGGCCCTTAGCCCGGTCACCCGCGATCTTCCAGCTCTCCTCGGATGGATCGAGCCCGATGACTTTTTCGACACGCGAGGGATCATAGTGCTCAAGATTAAGTCCGGTCCCAATCCCGATCTCCAGAATCCGGCCCTCCGCCATCGGCACCACTTTTTTCCGTTGATAGGAAATCGGCTTAGCCCCACAAGCAAATTTGCTGTTGATGATCCGCGGCACAATGTGTTTTTCGTAGAAGCCCATAAGCCATCTCCCAATGTTGATGGGGGCAGTATAAGCCTAAACTAGGGGCTCAGCGCCACTCGGAAACGCCAAAGCGCAGCAAACGGTCCTCTGAAATTGTGCCGATACGTCTTCCACGCCCACGCAATGCCAGCACGCCTGTGCGAAGTAAATTGGCCTCCCGCAAAGGAGAAAGCACCCGGACCCCTTTGGAAAGTGCATCCCAAATGTCTTCTGTTGAGGGAATCGTCTGCCGTTTGGCTGTTTCGGAGAGCTGAACGGAGTCCGCAACGAGAATGGCACTGAGCGCCGCCTCAGCCCCAGAGCGCGCATAAACAGCCACCGCATCTGCGTCGCCATCAGCCCCACTTGCGAATTTTCCAGAAACCCGCGCCCCCGCCACAGCGACACCCCCCTGGACAATCCCAGGACGAAGCCCATGAATGACCTCCAACCAGAGCGCGCTCCGAAGTTCAGAAGGCACATCCAATACAGCGTCCATTTTAATAGAAAACGCGCCGCACTCTCCGCTCACCACATAGGTAGAAGACAAGGCACCTACATCGAGCATCTTCGACACGACCTTATCCGCCAGCGCCCCGGAGAGAGCGTACCGCGCTGCCGATATGGAGTGCTCCGAGTGTCCCGCGTGGACCGCCGTTCGGGCGGCTTCCATGGCAGTGCGTGCCACTTCACTACGCGGCAAAACATCAAGGCTTCCCTGCGAGATAAGATCAAGATCAACCGCAGCCTTCTCCGCCGCTTGACGCAACCAAGTAACGCCAACCTCAAGTGCCTGATCAGACAACGCAGGATCTTCCGAGCTCACGCCCACATAAAAAACAACGCCGTCAATCTCAACAACTCGTGTACTCACCCCTCACCTCACCAAAAGACCGGACGCCATCACCGCGCCGAAAGGCCCGGTGGTGTCCAATTGCCATCCCCGTCAGCATCTACATAGATCGGATTCGTGAACGCATAGGGTTTGAACTTCGGATAGACGATCCCATAGTCCTCCCCTGCCTCTCCCGCAACCTCGACGGTCACAAAGCTGTCTTTATCAAACCCCAATTTAAAGGCAACCGTCTCGCCCGATGTGATAGGAAAAGTCCGAAGGGCCTTCCCGTTGACACTCACCGTCAGGGAAGACACATCAATCCAGGCGGCAGAAGATACCCGCACTGTGAGCTCCGCACTTGCACCAGTGACCATATCTCCAAGGCCTTTGTCGCCAAGCGTAACTTCGAGCATCGGCCCTGTCGTGCCATACACACGCCCCTGTTGAACGGCAGACACAAAAGCCGTTTCGTCAAAGGCCTCAATCGTATCTTCCTCAACCGCGATCATATTTCGTGGTAAGCCAACCTGCTGGTTAGCGTTATGGGAGTCGCTATTGGCGGTCGCGACAATTTTCTCGCCTTGTGACACAAGTGAAAGCCAGTCGCGGCGAAGAGCGATCTCGGACTCACGGGAAATACCGTTCATCACTTCCATGGCGTCAAAATCGATATCGCGCCTCCCCGTAACCGGATCTGGTTCGATGAGACGACGATTTCCCTCGCTGCCCAGCGCCTCGCCCGCATTAAACGAACGCCCAATGCCCATATGGTCGAAATAGGCCGCTCGATCCCCAGACCATTCTTCCTCCCAGGCCTGGCTCCCAGGTGCAAACCTGTCATCCCATCGGGCATGATTGAGTTGAACGAGAGAGTCGTCACGACGCGCCTTAAGGTCGTCAATCACTTCCCGCCACCGCCGGTTTTCATTTGCAAATGCCCCACGTCGAAACGCCAAAGCATCTCGATCTACGGGGAACGCATTCGCATGACCTAACGTGTAGGGCGTCCGGTCGCTACCCACTTCGCCTGTGATCTCTGTACCTGCAATAGTAGCAACACGATCGCCGACCTCAAGCCGGTCGATGGTAGGTTGAAAATCAAAAACAGTTTCGTGTTCGGTTGCGATAAGTACCTCAGCGCCTTCAGCAAGATAGGTCGCGACGCGCTTCGCCCGCGGCATCACAGTGTCAAAGCTTGGTCCAGAGTGGACGTGAAAATCAGCGGAAATAAAACCGGGCGTCTCAACCATCAGGTTCGGCTCAGCAAGAGCGAGCAATGTATCATTACCTGCCTCCACAAAAATCTCTGCCTTCTCCAGAGAATATTCAGGACCCCGCGTCCCATAAACACGGTACTTGCCAGGCGGCAACAGAGCGTAAGTAGGGTCTTTGTCGGTCCCCATCAGGAAAATCTGATTGACGCCCGTTAGGCGGTAAGAACTATCGTCCTGCAACTCGACTGCCCCCAGCATGTTACCGCCAAAAAGAGGGTCAGCTGTGCCATCAAGACCTTTGAAGGTCAGCCGCATGGGAGAGCCTTGCGGAAGAGCGACCCTGGACGGAGCATCCAGGTCCACCGTCTCGAGCGTCGCATCTGCCTCCCCGACTTGAAAGGGCACGCTCAGTTCCCTGCCCCCTTCAGCGACAACACGCAGCACGTAGGCACCTATTGGCAAGCGAGCCGAGAAGTCGCCTCTGTCATCGACACTGGTTTGAGTAAATGGTGTTCCGTCGCTCAGGTCTACATGAACAACAGCCCCAGCCTCTGAGATACGCCCTGAAACTTTCGCCGCATCGGCATAGATGCGGTCTGTTATGCCGGCCACATCCGCCCGCGGTGACAGGTGCAACACTTCTTCAAATGTAATTTCATCACCTGCCGCGAGTTCCGTAAACGGCACCTCAAGCAGCTGCATGAGACCGACATCTGATCCGTCACCTGTGAGAAACGGTTCAGTGATAGCCAGGAAAGAGAGAGCGGAAAAATCCGCCAGCGCATAAAATGGAAGATCCACTACGGAGCCATCGGCATTCGAGCGTTTGGCAGACACCATCTGCCATCCATAGGTGATCGGTACATCGGCATCTGCCGGACTCAAGGCAACAATCAGATCAGCTGTACGGGCAAAGGTTGCGATCGCCGAGGGACCTCGTGACACGAAGCTCTCCTGAACAAACCCGTTCGACCTAATCGGATCGACCGTGGACGCAACAAATGGAACCAGCGAATAATAGTTAAAAAATACGCTTGTGTAGAGAGCGACACTGGGTTCGCCATCGCGCTGGCTGAGATGTTTGGTGATGAAGAGCTTGTCTGGCTCATCAGAATCGAGCCGATAGCTGGTTTCAACAATCACCCCGCCTTGGCTTCCATAACTGCGAATGACAGCTGAGGATGGGCCAACTTTTGCATCAACACGCTCAATGTTGACCGGTGTATCTCGGGAACTATCGATAAGATCCTGTGCGCCGACATAATGATCGTCTGCCCGATCACAATAGCCAAGGTCAATCAATGTGCCACCACGTACAGACAGTTCACTCTCATGAGCGACGCCACTGACAACAGCGCAAACAGACCCGTTGCTCAGTATCCAGTCCCCTATACCGCCCGCAGCGTCCGGGCCGGCCTGGACATATCGCGCGGCGTTTTCCGCCGTGATGCGGGTTGCCGCAAGCTCACCGGCCACAGCGGAAAAACTCATCGGCAAGAGTGTACTTGCAAAAACCCAACTCAAAATCCGCTTCATGCCTGCCCCCGACATTGATCTTCACCACTCCCATTTGAGAGAACGCACGCTACCACAGTGACCAACACCCGCCACACCAAAACAAAAAGGACACCGCCCGAATATCTTTCGACAGGGGGGTGCCCTTCAAGAATTGTTGCAATTTGTGAAACCTAAGCGGCGTCCGGCAGGCTCAATGTCAGGCCGTTAAGCTCTTCAGAAAAGATCAACTGACAAGAGAGCCGTTCATCATCTCCAGCAAGATGCTCATCCAGCCGGTCTAGCTCTTCGTCATGCGGTTCGTGCAACTTGCTTTGCCATTCCGGCGCAACACGTACGCGGCATTCGCCACACACGCTGGAACCACCGCACTCAGCGCCAAGCTCTACGCCATGGGCGCGGACGATTTCCATCACCCGCCATCCTTCAACAGCGTCGAGCTCATGCGCGACACCGTTACGGTCTGCAACGACTATCTTCATCGGGACTCACCTCTAGGGGAGTAGGAAAGCAGAAATTCAGGCGACGCCGAGCTTCTTTTGAAGGTTCGACGATGAAGTTGTGTACTGGAAAACAATCTTAGCGTCCGGGTCCACAATCCGCTTGGCCGCCTGCGCCATCAATGCAGCCTCATGAAAGCCCGACAGGATAAGCTTCAGCTTGCCGGGATAATAGTTGATATCGCCGATTGCAAAGATGCCGTCCGCATTGGTTGCAAACTTCTCTGTGTCGACGGGAATCAGGTTCTCATCCAGGTTCAGACCCCAATCAGCGATGGGACCGAGTTTCATGGTGAGGCCAAAGAACGGCAGCAACGTATCGCACTCAATCTTTGTAAGGTCACCCTCTTTAGATTTGTAGGTCACACCTTCCAGCTGGCCATTATCACCGTGGAGTTCGGTGATCTGCCCCATGTGGAAGAGCGCCTTTTTTTCTTCCACAAGCGCGTGCATTTTATTCACAGAGTCAGGTGCTGCCCGGAAACCGTCGCGACGGTGAATAAGCTGCATGCTGTCAACAATCGGCTGAAGATTGATTGTCCAATCAAGGGCACTGTCGCCACCACCGGAAATCAGAACGTTCTTCCCTTTAAACGCATCCATCTTTTTGACGGAATAGAAGACCGATGTACCCTCATAGGCTTCGATGCCAGGGATCGGCGGCTTCTTAGGTTGGAAGCTGCCACCGCCTGCTGCAATGACCACAACAGGTGCTTCAAAGGTGAGCCCCCCGTCGGTCTTCACCTGCCAATGACCATTATCGAGCTTCTGAACCTGCTCAACCATTTCATTGTAGTGATATTCAGGGCTGAACGGTTTCGCCTGCTCAAGCAGATTGTCTGTCAGTTCCTGGCCCGACACGATAGGAAGCCCTGGAATGTCGTAAATCGGCTTTTCGGGATAAAGCTCGGCGCACTGCCCGCCAGGACGATCAAGAATGTCGATCACATGGGCTTTCAGGTCCAGAAGGCCCAATTCAAACACGGCGAAAAGCCCACATGGCCCCGCGCCAATAATGACCACATCAGTCGTAATCGTGTCCTGGCTCATAACAGTCCAGTCCTTTCAAAAGGTCAGCAAAAAAACAAGTGGGCGAGCCAATAGCAAGGTCCCGCGCCCACGTAAAGAACGTTGTTTAGATGTAATAATCACTCATAAAACAAATTCAAGTGTGAAAACATATTATTTACACTTCAGCGGTGTGTTAATGGGGAGAATGCGACGCTGTGACCCCGTGACAAATCGGCGGCAATGCTTATGTTACAGGCAGAAACTGGGCGGCAGGTGTTCTCGATCCTCCGCATCCCTCTCGGAGTATTTCATGACCAAGTGCGAGACAATGGCCGATGTCCGCCGCGAGGTTGACCGCCTCGACCGTGACCTTGTGGCACTTCTTACTGAGCGTCAGGCAATGATGAACGAGGCTGGGCGGATCAAACCGTCCCGTGATCTCGTACGAGACGAGCCCCGCATAGAGCAGGTCGTGGCGAACGTATTGCGCGAGGCAAAAAAGACAGGCCTCTCCCCCGCCATCGCGGAGCCCGTCTGGCGGTTGCTGATTGAAAAGAGCATTGAGCATGAATTCGGCGTGTTTGACCGGATTAATGCGGCGGAATGAGTGACTCAGCAGGCCTCGTCAAGACTTGATTAACCAATTCCACTTACCTTTTGGTCATATTTGTCGCGCCTGAAAAACGGCCGACCTCCAAGGTAAGCACGGATTGCCAATATGATCGACAAGACCCAGGCCATCGAGGCGATCTACGCTGCAGTTGACGAACTCAATGCGCAACTGGCCGACGATCAACAACTCGAAAAAATAACGAATGCCAGCCTGACCGGAGACGACTCACCACTCGACTCACTCGGGCTGATCAATTTGCTGGTCGCCGTTGAGCAGGTCTTAGCTGAGCGCTACAACGCAAACATTCATTTGTTAGATGAAAACCTGTTCGGCGAGACCGATGGTCCCTATCAAACCCTGGGTACCCTTGCCGAATTTGCCGTTGCTTCAGCTTGAGAAGCAGCCCATGGCCGGAACTCCTCCCCATTACATACTGATCTCGGACTTCAATCTCGAGACCCTGGCCCGCATTCTACGCAACAGCACCGCACAAAGCGCATCAAACGTCGTTGTTGCACCCTACGGCCAAGTATTCCAATCACTCGTTGGTTTGCACCAACCAGCCGATCCAGCATCAGCAGCACAGAACATTGCGATTTTGTGGACGCAACCCCAAAGCCTAATCAAGGCATATGCCGATGCCGCCAGTTTCGCGCCTTACGACAAAGATACCGCCTGGTCTGAAGTCGATGCCTTTGCAGACGTCGTCGTGAGGGCAGCCCGTAGTCTCCGCGCCCTGTTCATCAGTCGCTGGACTGTTCCTCACACTGAGCGCGGCCTCGGCCCGCTCGCCTATAAGCCTGAGATCGGCGCACGTCTTCTCCTCGATCAGATGAATGCCCGCCTGGCCGAAAGGCTCTCAGAACAACCAAATGTCTTCTTCCTCGATCCCGACAGGTGGATCAGCGAAGCTGGCGGCGACAGCGCCTGGAATCCAGTGCTCTGGTATGCTGCGAAGTCGCCTTTCACCGCCAAAGTCTTTCAATCCGCCTGCAACGATATTACCAGTTACTCAAGCGCCCTTGAAGGCCGGACGAAAAAGCTGATCATTCTCGATCTGGACGACACACTCTGGGGTGGTGTCGTTGGAGAAACAGGCTGGCAGGGACTGACCCTCGGCGGTCACAGCCACGCAGGCGAAGCGTTTCAAGATTTTCAACGGGCTCTAAAAGCCCTCACCCGGCGCGGTATCCTTCTCGCGCTGTGCAGCAAGAATGACGAAGCAGTTGCCCTTGAGGCCATCGACAATCATCCAGAGATGATTCTCCACCGCGACGACTTTGCGTCCTGGAAAATCAATTGGCGGGACAAGGCGAGCAACATCAGCGCGCTTTTGGAAGAGATCAATCTTAGCCCTGAAGCCACGCTGTTTATAGACGACAATCCATCAGAACGCGGGCTGGTCAGCGACGCGCTGCCGCAGGTCACCGTGCCCGACTGGCCAAAAAACCCGAGCCTCTACACCTCAACGTTAAAAAGTCTCGACTGCTTTGACACAGTCACGGTCAGCGATGAAGACCGCCAACGCGTTGGTTCCTACGCGGCCGAACGCAAGCGCCGTGACATGCTAACGTCTGGCACCGAAGAGACCACAAGCGACTGGATCGAACGGTTGGAAATCACTGTCGCGGTCGAACAACTGTCTGTCACAAATCTCACTCGGACAACTCAGCTCTTCAATAAAACCAATCAGATGAACCTCACGACCCGGCGTATGACAGAATCGGAACTGACAGCATGGGCCTCCAAACCCAACCGGCATCTATGGACCTTCCGGGTAAGCGACCGGTTTGGTGATTATGGTCTGACCGGCATCATCTCCGGCGAGCATATACATGACACTGTCACTATTACCGATTTCATCCTGAGTTGCCGCGTTATGGGTCGCAAGGTCGAAGCCGCCATGGTCCACCACGTTTATGAATGGGCAAAAGCGCAGGGAGCCAAACATTTGGAAGCTCATTTTGAGCCCACTGACCGCAACAGACCCTGCCTCGATTTCTGGAACGCCAGTGGCTTTGACGAAGTCGGTGCCCACCATTTTCGCTGGTCGCTGATAACTCCCTACAAAGCCCCCTCTGCCCTAACCCTCAAGTGGCAGGTGGCGGCATGACCGATTTGAATTTCTTCGGAAAGGCTGCCCGCAGCCATCATATCGGCCTCGCCGTGCACAGCATCAAAGACATGGTGCCAGACGCTGAGATCTTTCATGATCCGGTCCAGAAGGTGAAAGTCGCCTTTGTCAATCTACACGGCCAAGCCATTGAGTTAATCGAACCTGCAGACGACAACTCACCCATCACCGACAGCCTGAAAAAAGACCGCAAGCTAGTTCATATCTGTATCGAAGTGCCAAACATCGATGATGCAACAGAGGCAGCGCGTGCCCACGGTTTTCACCGCGTCAGCAAGCCAGTGCCCGCAGTCGCATTCGATGAAAGGCCCATCGCCTGGCTTTTCTCCCGTCAATACGGCCTTGTTGAGCTGGTAGAAGCACCAGCCGAAGCCACATCATGAACAAGTCCTCAGAGATCATCATTGAGTTCTGCGCGCCCGCCCACATCCGCAAGGTACAAGCGTTCCTGCACAACCATTGGGCACAGAACCACATTCTTGCCGTCGATCGCACACTCATGGAGTGGCAGCACGCCGACAGCACACAAAACCGCTATAGCTTTGTCATTGCCCGCGTGCCCGGTGAGGATGACCTTTGCGGTATTCTCGGATTCATTTCCAACCGCCAATATGACCCTGCGCTCGCGGACCAGAACACTCTGTGGCTCACAACCTGGATGGCCCGGCCAGATATGCGTAAAAGTGCCCTCGGCATAAAGCTTCTGCGTTTCCTGGCAGACAACGAGCCTGCCACCGCCATCGGCACAATCGGCAACAATGAACAAGTCTCAGGGGTCTATGCCGCTTTGCGATACAAAGTCGGTACGCTCAACCGTCACGCGATCATAAACTCCTCCCTCAGTACCTACCGTCTCCTCAGCGGCACCCCAAAGCCAAGCGCACACCGACTAACCACCGGCACATCTCTGAAGCGCTTGCAACGTGAAGACCTAGCCTCACCCGAGATCAGCGAGTTGATCGCTGGAAGCACACCGACAAAAACGCCTGCATACTTAGTCAATCGGTACCTGAATCACCCTACCTACAGCTACGACATCCTCGGCCATATTGAAAACGGCAAGCCCCAAGCCGTCGCCATCGCTCGCACGTGTGCGGCAGAAGGAGCGACCGCATTGCGGGTCGTGGACTATTTCGGGCCGGACGGTGCCATTCCCTCGCTAAGCCTGGCACTCCAAGCCCACATCGAGGAGAAGCGTCACGAGTACGCAGATTTATACAGTTACGGCCTTTCCGAAGAAGCGTTCAAACGCTCCATCTTTCAGCCCATCCCAGCTGACGGAGCGCTGATCCTTCCCAACTATTTTGAACCGTTCGATCCTCAAAACACCACCATCCGCTTTGCGTTAAAGACAGAAGCCGCCGCTTTCCGTCTCTTCAAAGCCGATGCTGATCAGGACCGGCCCAATCAGTTGACCCCTGCATCATCCAATACAAATGTGTCACAATCCGCCTGACAGGAAAGAACATCATGTCTAGTCCCGATATTTCCCGAAGAGACGCCTGGGAAAAATCCTATCAAAACAAACAGAATTTCGTGTTCTACCCGAACGAAGAGATGGTGCGGTTCATCTCCAAATACATTCGCAAGCGAACCGGATTCACAAGCTTTGACGACCAATTACCAAATGCAACTGGGTTAAAACTGCTCGATGTCGGCTGCGGCATCGGCCGACATCTCATTATGGCGCAGGACTTCGGTCTTGATCCTTATGGTTTTGATCTTTCAGAGGAAGCCGTTGACAAAGCCCGCAAATGGCTTGCAGAACGTGGTCTGAACAATGCGGACAGCCACATCGCGCAATCAGATGCGCGCAGACTACCCTGGTCAGACGGCTTTTTCGATCTGGCCGTCAGCCATGGTGTGCTCGACTCCATGCCCTATGACATCGCAAAGGTGGCCATTCCAGAAGTTCACCGGACCCTGAAACCTGGAAGCTACTTCTATTGTGACCTGATCGCAGGCAACGACGTGGAAGAAGTCGTTTCAACCTTTCACGAGAAAGACACGATCCAGTCCTATTTCGACGACGAAAAAATCGACGACCTTTTCTCCGGTCACTTCGAGGTCGTCGAGAAAATCCTGATTGAACGCCACGACAGAACAGGGAATAGCACTTTTTCTCGCTGGCACATCATCACACGTCGCATCTGAAGGAAACACAATGACCGAGATACGCAAATTCGCAAGTGACTTCGAGCGAAGCGGCGACGCGGAGTACCACGAAGACGTGGCGAAGTACTTCGAGAACAGCATCGGCTCGAACTATGAGAAGCTCGACAATTTTGCAAAGTTCACACCGCGGCAAACCCTTGCCCGTTTCCTCTACCGTTCAGAAGTTTTCCAACGCATCAAGAAAGTTCAGGGCTCCATCGTCGAGCTCGGTGTTCTATGGGGCGGCGGCATCATGAGCTGGGCACAATTGAGCGCCATTTACGAACCGCTAAACTATCAGCGAAAAATCATTGGTTTTGACTCATTTTCCGGATTTTCGGAACTGGCTGATGAGGACAAATTGGGGACCTCCCAGCATCTGAAAGAAGGCGGCCTAGCAGTTGACTCCTATGACGACCTTCAAAAAGCCATGGCACTGTATGACCAGAACCGGTTTCTCGGCCATATTCCGAAAGTCGAACTTGTCCGGGGTGACATTATGGAGACCCTGCCCCAGTACCTGCAGGAAAATCCACACACGGTGGTCAGCCTGCTCAATCTCGACGTCGACGTGTACGAGCCAACCAAATGCGCGCTTGAGCTCCTGGTCCCCCGCATGCCTAAAGGCGCGGTCATCATGTTCGATGAGTTAAACACGAAGCAATGGCCTGGCGAAACGGTCGCCCTCCTCGACTCGGTTGGGATCAGCAATCTGAGGATCGAGCGCGTCGATTATCAGACGGTACAGTCCTACGCTGTTCTAGAGTAGATCGTGATAAATCTATCGGGACACATGCCGACCCTCACGATCGTAATGTATCATTATGTACGACCGCTGAAGGAAACAGCATTTCCAGAGATCAAGGGTCTTGACCTTGATCTGTTTGAAGGTCAACTCGCCTATCTGTCTCGGAACTATACGCCGGTCACGATGGAGCATGTCATAGCAGTCGGGCGTGGTGAAGATCACTTCCCGAAGAACCCTGTTTTACTGACCTTCGACGATGGATATAGAGATCACCATCAATACGCCTTTCCGCTGCTTGAAAAGTACAACATCAAAGGCGCGTTCTACCCACCAACCGCCGCCTTCCTCGATCATGAACTACTGGATGTCAACCGGGTGCATTTCATCCTCGCGGCTGAACCCGACACCGACAAAATCGTTGCATTGCTGGAGGCAGAGATTGATGCAGCAAGACTAAATGCGGACATACCAAGCAGGTCCTCCCTCCGGAGCCAACACTTCAAGCCGTTCGGGTATGACACTGCTGAAGTCATATACATAAAGCGGCTCCTCCAACACGCTCTGCCTGAAAACGTACGCAGGACCTTAGCCGCCAAATTATTCTCAGCATTTGTCAGTGTCGATGAGAAGGATTTCGCAAACGAACTCTATTGCAGCGTCGCCGCTATGAAGGAAATGTCAGACGCCGGACACCATATTGGCAGTCACGGCGACCGCCATTGCTGGCTTTCCAGACTCTCAGCATCAGAACAACGCAACGACATTGAAAGATCTCTGCGTCTGTTCACTGCGCTCAATCTTGACAAAAAGGATTTCACCTTTTGCTACCCCTATGGCGACCACAACGATCAATCTTTGGAAATCCTGAAAAGCCTTGGATGCGCTGCCGCCTTAACAACTAAAGTCGGGTTAGCGCAGGTCGGCCGGGAGAGAATGCTCATATTGCCTCGCCTCGACACCAATAACTTGCCAAAAGAGGCGTCGGCTGCGGCCAATGAGTGGACGGAAAAGTCGCTAAATGCTTAGTGCGCGACTGGCGAGAAACTCGACAAACTGAAAATCGAGTTCCGTATCAATATCTGCAGAGCGCTCTTCCGGCATTTCAAACAGGTATGTTTTTTCCAGGAACAGGCCAGCGCCCCTCATCAGAGCCTCCCGGCGCCACGCATAAATAGATCCATTCATATCGAACGTTCGTGGTGCATCCTGCCGACGCACAATCGGCGGATCGGTTGGCTTCGAAAGTCCCACAGAACCATCCTCGCGGTCTTCGACCAGATTGAAGTAGGGAGAACACTTGGCCGGTGAACCGGTAATAACATTGTCGCTACCACTGCCTTCTAGAAGAGAAACAGCGCCTTGAATATCCCTCGGCAGCCTCAATGGCGATGTCGGTTGCAGATCGACAATGACATCAAACCGCTTCCCAACCTGATGTTCCACCGCTTCAACACAGTGCATAATGGCAGGAAGTTTCGCTGCCTGATCTGTCGCCAACTCAGCCGGACGCTCAATCAGATAGTCAACACCGGCAGTCCGAGAAGCCTCCAAAATGGCCGCATCATCACTCGAAACAGCAATCACGTCGAAAATGCCCGCAGCCTGTGCCTGCTCGATAGAATGAGCGATAAGTGGCTTGCCTAAGAGGGGGCGGATGTTCTTACCCGGCACACCCTTTGAGCCGCCCCTCGCAAGTATCGTGCAGAGCCGCTTCACACTGTCTCTTTCTTACCAAAGATTTTGCCAAACTCTTTTTGCGCCTGCTGCAAGTCATCAAGTTGACCAATGTCGATCCAGTATTCGTGGATGGGGAACGCGCTGGCCATACCACCCTCGGAGATCACCTGATCGAACAATGTGGGCATATCGTACATTTCGTCCGACGGAACGTGATGCAAAACAGATGGTGACAAGGCATAAACCCCACCATTGACGAAATAATTCTGCGTCGGCTTCTCATTTATCTCGGTGATCTGATTACCGCTCATCTCGATGACACCGTAGGGCACCTGAAAGCGATATTCGCGCACGCCCATAGTGGCATCGGCTACCTGCTCAACATGAAAATCAAGAAGACGTCGGAAATTGATCGCGGTCACCAGATCAGCATTCATCACGAGGAAAGGTGCGGCAGGCATTTCTGGGAGCAGTGTCAGCGCTCCAGCCGTGCCCAACCGTTTACTCTCTTCAAGGTAGGAGATGTCAACGCCCCACTCAGTACCATCGCCGAAATAGGCTTCCACCTTTTCTGCCTGATAGTTCACTGACAGAAAGATGCGCTTGAAGCCCTGTTCGGCCAGCCGCTCAATAATACTCTCAAGGACCGGCTTGCCACCGACAGGAATAAGAGGCTTCGGCAGATTTTCCGTCAATGGCCGCAGCCTTGTACCCATACCACCTGCCATAATGACGACCCAGTTATCACTGCGGTCATCCTGAACGATACGGCTCAAAGTCTCGAGCCCTGTCAACATGCCATCGGCATCGACGATAGGCACCTGGGCAATGTGATATTGCCGCATCCAGCCCATCACCGTCTTCCGGTCAATATCGGGGCCCGCAGTGATCGGGTTCGCCTTCATCACATTACTGACTGGTGTTTCGAGGGTCTCGCTGCGCAAAATAGCGCGACGCACGTCACCGTCAGTGACGCACGTCACCGTCAGTGATGGTCCCTTGCAGCTTCCCGTCACCATCAACGACCAGCGCAATCTGCAAAGCACTCTCGTCGAGACTTTTAATCGCCTCGCCAAGGGTGGCTTCCAGTTCTAGGACAGCTTTTTTCCAATGAACCATAAGGTCTCCTATTGGACGATGAGATCGTCGACCGCGTAGGCGCGGGCTGCATGGGTCCCAAGAAGCGACCAATAAAGCTCAGGAGCGAGCCCCGTGCCGGGTCGTTTCACCGTAAGATTTCCCGCCGTGAAGAGATCCCCTGCCCCAATAGACGTCCGAGCAACAAGAGACTTCCGGGCGACATCCGCCGTGGACCTCTCAATCTCGCGAGGTTCCTTTCGTCCGTCTCCAAGTGCTGCCGAGACACGGCGCACGCCGACAATGAGCTCCTCAAGTTCCGAAGGCTCCAGCGACGCCAGATGATCAGGTCCGGGCAACGAGCGATCAAGGGTGAAATGCTTTTCAAGCATTGTCGCACCGATGGCAACAGAGGCGACAGAAAGCATCCCGCCAACACTATGGTCAGAAAACCCGACAGGGAGACCAAATTCATCCCTCAAAGTAACGATCGCTTTGAGGTTCACGTCTTCATCAGGGGTTGGATAAGCACTCGTGCAGTGCAGCAGCGTAACATGCTCTTTAAGCGTCATTCGCCCGGCATCTGAGGCGTAGGCAGACAAGAAGGCATCAGAACCGGCATCAGGCTCTCCCAAATATCCATGCGCCAAGACGCCCAAGGAAAGGCGCACTTCATCCAAAGTCGCCATACCGGTCGATAGAATGATATCACGACCGCTCGATGCCGCAGCATGCAGCAACGGTGCATTCGTCAGCTCTCCAGAGCCAATCTTGAGTGTCTGCAGGTTGATGCCATTGACCAGAAGATCGAGGCTCTCCATATCGAACGGCGTTGAAAGAAATTTGATTTTCTTTTCAGCGCAGCGACGTACCAATGCCTGGTGTGCCCCCACATCAAGCTCCAACTTTCTAAGCATCTCAAGCTGGCTTTCACCTGCGTCTGTCGTTTCCTTCTGATAGTCTGCCTTTGGCGCACTTCCCGTTGCGAGCGCATCAGAATTGAACGTTTGGAACTTCACCACGTCGGCACCCGCTGCTGCGGCAACATCGACCATCTCCAAAGCGCGGTCCAACGATCCGTTATGGTTCACACCTGCTTCTGCGATCACGAGGACATGGCTCATGATGCCACCTCCAAAGTATGGAATTTCTTCATCAGCACATTGTCGAGCGGCAATGTTTCCAGGTGAAGGGCGATCTTCTTAGACGCGCCACCTGTTCCGTAGGGTGTTTCGCAAGCCTCAGATACAAGCTGGAATTCAGGCTCGAGTGCTGACCGGATCGCTGAAGTGATAGAGACCGCATCTGAGCCGCAATCGATAATCGAAGGGGCACGCAGCCGACCTTGTTGACGGACCCCGACATTCACTGTTGGCGTCCCAACAGCAGGCGCTTCGATAATCCCGCTTGAGGAATTGCCAACAACAACATCGGCACCACGAAGAACACTCACATATCGCGTATGGCCAAATGATGAAATCTGCATACAGCGGTCACTGTGCTGCTCAACATATGCATCAATCAAATGGGCGATCTCATCCCCATCGGTATCTGCATTCGTACCTGTAAATATGATGGAAACATCTGGAAATTCATCAAGGGCACTCAGCAAAGCTCGGGCATCCTCTGCCGCACCGCGTTGAAGTGTCACTGGATGGTAAGTAACCAAAAGAAGGGGGCACCGAGGTTGGAAACCAACACTTTTCATCGCCTCATCAAAAGACATGGTCGGCGCTTCAACAACCGCATCAAGACCGGGTGCACCCACATTGAAGACGTTGCCCGGTTGTTCGCCCATCTGAATTACCCGTGCGCGGTAAGGATCAGCCGCGACAAAATGATAATGCGCCATCTTTGTAAGCGCGTGACGGATAGCCTCGTCAATCTGACCTTCACTCGCCTCGCCGCCATGAATATGGGCAATGGGGATACGGGCAAGCATCGCGGCTTCCGCCGCCGCCAATGCCTCATACCGATCACCCAAAAGAACCATGACATCAGGCTGCAGCCGGGAAAGCTCATCGGCAAAACCGATCAACGCCCTACCCATTGCGCGGGTCAAATCAGCCGGACAATCTCCATCCAATCTCATATCGACAAAACCGGCAATGGGTAGTCCGTCACCCTCGATTTCAGTAACGGTTCGCCCGTGCCGCTCAGACAGATGGCTGCCAGTCACAACAAGCTGAAGATCAAGCAAGGCAGACGCGTCGATTTCCTGCAGCAACCGGTGCAACAGACCATATTCAGCCCGTGACCCCGTCACTACCATCACACGACGCCTGTCAGAAGACATCAGACATCACCATTCGGACAGACCATTGACGACTGTCCACAAGATCACCACCAGATCCAAACACTTTCGCCCCCATATAGGTGACAGGTCCGCTAGGTTCAAAGCCGACTTTCTCAAGTGCCGGAAACATCGAATCAAAAACGGGCATCCAAGTATTGAGGCGAGTAGCGCCGCTCTCCTTAGCGATAGCGGCTACGCTGCCGATGAGAGCACCAATTGTCTCAGGCGTCGCGGCAAGGTCCACTAGGTCGACAGCGTCTTCATGTCTCTTGAAAACAGCAAGGCCCAACGCACCATCACCACCGGCAACGCCAATCTGGTAAGTTTTTTCGGGCTCTTCCAGCATGCGCCAATTGTAGTAAGCAATATCGCGGCCAAGGGACACCTTGGCTGGCGACGGTGCGATGCTTGGAAGCCAATCGCTAAACCGGTCTACCTGCGCAAAACTGCGTCCGGGCGTATCAGGAAATTCCATATCATCAATGCGGGCAGACATTAGAGGCACCGGCGCCATGTCCTGCCACCCCAGATGTTGGACAAAGGTGCGATGGCTTTTGCTGTTAGGAAAACCAAACACCATCCGGTATCCCTGTTTTGAGAGCCGGTCATAGAGACGTTCCGCCAATTGCGGAAAGAGACCCAGCCCTTCATAGTCGGGATGGGTCATCGTTGTCATTGAGAGGGCTGCCTTTGTCGTCTCCCGACCAACCATCAAAGGTACGGGGGATACAGCATAATGCGCAGCGAGCGTGTCGCCGTCCCAAGCAAGCTCAATCATGGGTGCATCTATCGGATTGTCCCGATAACGCCAGTTCCAATATTCTTTCGACATGGTTTTGTCGAAGGCCGTTTTGTACAGTGAGAGAATAGCCTTCTCATCACCAGGGCGGAACGGCCGAAAGTCCAACTCGTGCGCATGAAATTTCGTTGCTGCATTCAGCATGGCATATCTCCAAGTAAAACGCTTGAGGGCACATTGATAAGTCGCGCCTCAATATTACGGGCGCCATCCAACGGCATTGATGGTGCGCCTGCATACATGGGCAAGTCGCTCATCAGGGTCCATGTCGGACGGGTCATAAGGCCGGCATCATTGGTGGTTTCTAAAAGGGCATCACGTGTTTCAAGTGATGGCTCATCCAACAGAAGACAATTCAGCCAATAGTTTGCGTGACCGAAATGCCGTTCATGGAACGCCGAAACACCGGACACAGTATCGAAAGATGTGTGATACCTACTTGCGAGCACACGTTTGCGCTCAATGTAGGACGAGAGCTTCTCAAGCTGGGCGCAGCCAAGTGCCGCATTGAGATTGGGCAGGCGATAATTGTAGCCAACCGCGTCATGATCAAACGCCCACCGATGAGCAACTTTTGCCGTCGTCGTGAGATGTTTTGCACGGGCTGCAAGGTCAGGATCGTCCGTGACAATCGCCCCGCCACCGCCAGTGGTGATAATCTTATTGCCGTTGAAACTGATCGCTGCGACGCGTCCGAGCGAACCACATTTTTCACCCTTATAGACACTGCCCAGAGACTCAGCGGCATCTTCAACAATAGGAATGCCGTAACGTGCAGCAACCGCAATCAGCGGCTCCATATCAACCGCGTGCCCATAGGTATGCACAGGAACAATCGCGCCAAACCGCCTGCCCGTCAGACGGTTACGCACCCCCTCTAAGGAACGTTCCGCGACATCATGAAGATAGAGACCCAGCTTCAGTGGGTCCAAACCCAACGTCGCGGGATCACTGTCCACAAAATGAGGAACGGCACCGAGGTAAGAAGCAGCATTGGGGGTCGCGACAAATGTAAGGGCCGGCATCAACACTTCATCGCCAGATTCTACGCCGACAATTTGCAGGGCTATTTGGAGGGCCGCTGTCCCATTAACGACGGCTACGCCATGCGCGACACCAGACTGCGCAGCAACTTCCGCCTCAAATTTTTCAACATAAGACCCGACTGAAGACACCCATCCGGTATCCAGACAGTCTTTCACATAGTCCCATTCCGTTCCCTCAAAATGAGGAACATGGAGCGGCTGAAATGCGTGCCCCTCTTCAACACCAATAGCCGAGCGAATGGCGTCCACAACTTGCGCGGGATCAACCTGTCCTATCGGTTTTTTGAGCGTGGCCAGAGCCATAGGCGTCTCCTCAGGCGGCTGCTTCCTGGCGCACGTCGTAATTCCCGTAATAGCCTGGAATTTCGTCGGCGCGCAGGTAAAGACCGGAACGAACCGCCTCAATCAACTCAGGTACAAAAGCTTTGACGGAATGGCTTGGTTCAAAGCCCAGAACATTTTTGATCTTCGCAAACGAGACGCGATAGTTCCGAGGGTCACTGCCCTTCTCGACATAAGAAACCTTGCCATCAATATGGGTCAGGATTTCATCGATGATCATCGCTTTGGTGTAATTGTTTTCGTCCGCACCGACATTGAACACTTCACCACGAACCTTCTCTTCCGGCGCTTCAAGCACACGGATCACCGCACCAGCAATGTCGCGCACATGGCAATAAGGCCGCCACGTATCTTTGTCATACACATCCAGCGCTTCACCTTTTGCGAGCGCGGCTGTGAATTCATTCACCGTAAGGTCAAACCGCATCCGGTGGCTCAGCCCAAACGCAGTAGAGATCCGCAGCACAGTCGGGATCGTTTCAGACGTTTTGCCCTGCTCCAGCAGGAACTGTTCAAAGCCCACTTTGGTCTCGGCATAGATCGAGAGGGGTTTGAGCTCAGAGGTTTCATCCGCTGGCTCGTCGCTATCGCGCATGCCGTAATTGGAGCAGGTGGACGTGAAAACGAATTTGTGAATACCGCGGCCCTCAAGAGCGCGGAAAACCGTCTCAGACCCGGCCTGATTGACCGAGCGCGTAAGGTCTGGGAATTTTTTTGAAATAGGGTCCCCGACGAGAGAGGCAAGCAGCACCACGTCGGTCACATCATCCAGTGCACGCTCCAGCGTGTCCGCATCCCGCAGGTCACCCATCACCAGACTGAAGCCCGGCTCATCATAAAGGCCTTCGAGGGAGAGCGAATTGGAATAGAGAAAGTTATCGAGAACGCGGGTTTTGTATCCCCGCTTGAGAAGCTCACGGACCATGACTGAGCCGACATAGCCAGCACCACCGATGACCAACACATGCCGAGCCCTGACCGAGCCCTGCTCTGTCGCCCGTGCGAGCCGTGCCAGCTCATCTTGCAGCGCTGCTGCGGCAGCACGAGGGTCGCGGCCATCCATGCGCGCAGCGCAATTACGGATCGCTTGAGCATAGACCTCATCCATCGCAGCCGGGTCAGACCCAATATTCTCAATCGTCAGTGCCATCTTCTAAGGTTCCCAATTCAGGGACGTTGGCAAGCACACCACGCCCGAAACATTGATCCTCAGAATGTCGCTGAAATGGTTAATGCCCCCTTTAGAAAGCAACGCTTAACCATAAAAAACGCCCCTTTCCTGCGGAAAGAGGCGTTCAAACAGGGTTACCCCCGTATTAAGCGTGATTTTGGCTCAGAACTGCTTTTCTGGCAGCCGAACAACAAGACCGTCCAGATCGTCAGAAACCTTGATCTGGCAAGACAGGCGACTGCCGTCACGCACGTCGAATGCGAAGTCGAGCATATCTTCTTCCATCTGCTCGGAAGAACCAGCTTTGTCTTTCCATGCTTCATCGACATAGACGTGGCAGGTCGCGCAAGCGCAGGCCCCGCCGCAATCCGCATCAATGCCCGGAATTGAATTCTTAATCGCGCCTTCCATCACCGTCATACCGTTTTCACAGTCGATGGTGTGGGACGTGCCGTCATGTTCGATATAGGTGATCTTCGCCATGGGTCCCGTCGAATCTTTCCTCGTTAAGCGTCGCCGGGCCTCTTAAGCGTGCCCGCGCCATGAAAATGACGCCTGTGTCATTATTTTTCAAGTGGCCATTTGTCTCAGTTTTGGCTGAAGCATGCCACCTGCCGCTCCGAATGACCGGCAGGCCGGGAAATATCACGCGTGCTTGCCTGTCGTCCAGCCAGTTTTGGCTAAATGATCGGTGGCATGCGCAATGGGTGTCTCTTCCAGGGGGGTCGCCAGCGTGTCATTCCAACGATTGAGGAACCCCAAAGCCGAGATAACCGCGACGATATCGACGATCTGGTCCTCATCGAAATGGGGTTTAAGCGCCTCAAAATCCGTGTCCGAGACCCCATTAGGCACCTGAGCAGAAAGCTGCGCGACCCGAAGCGCTGCCCGTTCACCCTCCGTAAAGAGGTCAGATGTCTCATATTCCCAGATTTTCTCCAGTTTTTGAGCATTCAGATCGTCCGCGTGATCTGCGCCATGATGGGTATGCGCCTGGCAATAGAGGCACCCGGCAGACCGACTGGCCATATAGGCGATCATCTGCCGAAGACCGGGCGTAAGCGCTCCGCCCAGATTGACCTGCGCCATCATTCCGACAAAGGCTTTCACCAGTTCTGGCCGCCACGCCATGATGAGAAGCGAATTGGGGAGAAACCCCATTGCCCCTTCCGTAAGTGCGAACGTGTCCTCCAGGTCCGGCAAGCTCGCCCGGTCCAATGGTGCCAATCGTGTCATGAAGCCCTCCCAAACTTATATCGACGCCTTCAGGGTCGCCGGTTTGAGAGCAAGGCTAAGCGGTACCGCCACGCACCGCCAGTCGGCAGGCATCACTTTTAGCGGATCATTTGCATTTGTGTTCTCACGGCCCTCATAATCCCCGCGCGATTGATCCCCGTTGAGAGAATGAGGCGACCGAATGCTTCCAGAACACCGAGACCACAGCACTGCCATGGCAGAAAACGCAAACGCCATGGTCGAGGGCGTCGTGTGGCAGACCATCGCCATCTCCCTCGGTGGGGCAGCGACCATCGTCGTGACAATGGTGCTGGGTGCGATGGAGGCCCTGCCCCTCTGGGCTGTGTCCCTCATCATCTATGTCAGCGTCTATCTAAGCTACACCGCGCTCCACGAAGCCGTGCATCAAAACATCACAGGCAAGCGCAAAGATCTCGCCTGGATCAATAAGGCGATTGGCACGCTCTCTTCGTTCTTCCTTGTGCACTCCTACGAGATGCACAAAACCATTCACCTGACCCACCACCGCAATACAAATGACCCCGAGCATGACCCGGATCATTGGGTAAACGGCTCGAACTTTCTGATGACTTGCCTGCGCAGCGGCACCCTCTTCAACGGCTATTTTTTCTATTGCTACAAACACTGGGACGACAAGCAGATGCGCCGCGCTTACTGGATCGGCCTGCGCGATACGATGCTCTCGTTCGCGGCAATTGTTCTGATCGCCGTCTTCATCGACTGGAAATTGGCCGTCTTTGGATATTTGATCCCCGCGACCTTCGCCATGATGACATTGGGCATCTTCTTCGACTATCTCGTCCATGTGCCCTACAAAGCCCGTGCACGGTTTGAAAACACCCGTGTCATTGTCTTTCCCCGCTGGCTCGACACGATTGTCACCTGGGCCTATGTGCAGCAAAACTATCACGGGGTGCACCATGCCTTTCCGCGCATTCCCTTCACCAAATACCGGCACTTTTTCCGCACGACCGAGGAAGACGTGGTTGAGGCCGGCATGCCCGTCGCCCGTCCCCTCGGCTAAAGCTAAATGACCAAACCGCTCAACGTCCTTTTCATCACCGCTGACCAATGGCGCGGCGACTGCCTGTCTGCGCTGGATCATCCGGTTGTGAAGACACCCAACCTCGATGCGCTTAGCGAGGACGGCATGATGTTCACCCGCCACTATGCCAACGCCGTGCCTTGTGCGCCGAGCCGCGCCTCCCTCCATACCGGCCTTTATCTGCAAAACCATCGCGCCTGCACAAACGGCACGCCGCTCGACGCCCGCCACACCAATTGGGCACTGGAAGCAGAGAAGATCGGCTATGACCGGGTGCTGATTGGCTATACGGACACGGCAAACGACCCCCGCGAATTACAGGATGACAGCCCCTGGCTCAAAACCTATGAAGGTCCGCTGCCGGGCATCCGTCCCATCGCCATGATGGGCACCTGGCCTGGACCGTGGGCCGACTATCTGAAGGAGAAGGGCTATCCCTTGCCCGATGACCTTCGCCAAACATTCGGGCTGCGCGACGAAGGGCCAGACTATGAGCATGGCCGCGACACGCCAAAGCCCCTTGTCTATCCGGCAGAAGACAATGACACCGCCTATCAGGTGGATCGCTGCATGGACTATATGGAGAGCGCCAAAGATCCCTTCATCATGCACCTCTCGCTCCTGCGCCCCCACCCGCCCTGGGTCGCAAGCGAGCCCTATGCCAGCATGTATGACCCAGCGAGCCTGCCCGGCTACATCCGTGCCGAAACCGCAGAAGCAGAAGGTGCCATCCATCCCTGGCTCGAACATCAACTGGAACACCGCCACTATCTCGCGCCCGCCAATGACAAAAAGCAGCGGCGCATGAAGGCGGTCTATTACGGCCTCATGACGGAGGTCGATCACCAGATTGGGCGGTTGATCAATTTCCTGAAAGAGAGCGGTCAATATGACAACACGCTCATCATCTTTACCTCAGACCATGGGGAACAGATGGGCGACCATTGGCTGATCGGAAAGACGGGCTATTTTGACGGCTCCTATCACATCCCTCTCATCATCCGCGATCCGCGAGCGAATGAAACGAGGGGAAAGCGCGTTGATGCCTTCACAGAGAATGTCGACATCATGCCAACGCTGCTCTCGAGCATCGGTGCACCCTTGCCGCCCCATTGCGACGGACGCTCTCTAGAGTCTGTGTTGGAAAGCGGAAGTGTGCCCCGTGACTGGCGGACAGAAGCCCACTGGGAATTTGATTTCCGTGACCCGGCGGATGACAAGGCGGAACAGCGGCTCAGCATCACACTGCATCAATGCACCATGAATGTGATCCGCTCAGAGAAATATAAATACGTCCACTTCACCAACCTGCCCCCGCTCTTTTTCGATCTGGAAAAAGACCCACACGAATTGGTGAACCGCGCAAACGATCCCGACTACCTACCGCTCGTTCTAGAGTTCGCACAGAAAATGCTGTCCTGGCGCATGGCCCATGATGAGGCCACTCTCACCCACGTCACCTTGACCGACGATGGGCCTGTTGAGCGAGCAAGCCAGAGGTAATACTTCCACCCACATTGCCACACATAAAAGTCGTCACCCCCGGACTTGTTCCGGGGGTCCAGGGGCTACAAACTCCGGCTATGGAGAAGCACTTCTACGTCTACCTGATGTCAAACGGGCGAAATGGCACACTCTATTGTGGCGTCACGAGCGATCTCGCACGGCGCTCGTTTGAGCACAAAACCGGCACTGTAGAAGTGCTTCACCTCACGTTATGCAATCAAGCATCTCGTGTGGTTCGAGGAAGTATCCGATGCGCGTTCCGCGATTCAGCGCGAAAAGACAATCAAGTCCTACCCTAGACGGTGGAAGATAAATCTCATTGAAGAGAGAAATCCTCAATGGCGCGACCTCTTCGACGATCTAAACAAATAGAGATGCGGTGTCTCATCATCCTGGATTGCCGGAACAAGTCCGGCAATGACGCATGTGTGATGGCAATGCAGTGCCACTAATAAAAGCCGTCACCCTCGGACTTGTTCCGAGGGTCCAGGAGCGAAACGCACGGGCTTATCTGTGTCTCCCTGGATTGCCGGAATAAGCCCCGCAATGACGGTCGGTGCCACGATCACTACCCAACCAACCCCTCGATCTGCTCCGCACTCACTCCATTCGCCTTTGCGACTTCGACAATCTCGCCCCAGGTTGTGTCATCAACGGGAATGCCGTTCGCGCGACGCTCAGCTTCTGAAATCCGTTCTGGGTCGCCAGGCGACAGAACCGGCTCGCCGGGTTCCTGTTCCGGCGAGGCTTTGAAATAGGCCACCATCGCGTCGATCTCGGATCGCATCCAGTCCCGGTCACCCAAGCGCGCGGGATCAATCACAATGGCGAGCATATGATTGATGATGGAATTGTGCCGTTCATTGCCGGGCTGAATGGTGCCACCCCCGGTGAGCACACCCGCCAGCACCTCCGCCATGAAGGCAAGGCCATAACCCTTATGGGCCCCAATGGCGAGCAGTGCGCCGCGCGGCTCCTCAAACATGACGGATGGGTCATTCGTCGGCGTCCCCGTCTTGTCCAGCAGCGTGTCGGGCGCCACCTCTTCACCTTTGTTCATCGCGACCCGCACTTTGCCGAGCGCCACTTTCGATGTCGCCATATCAAGCAGAATATCTTCGGTCCTGTCGCCACCCGGCACAGCGATGCAGATCGGGTTTGTGCCAAAGCGTGAGTCCGTGCCGCCGAAGGGCGCCACCAAGGGTGAGTGATCCACCACATTGGCAAAATGGATGGAGACCATGTCTGCCGCCAGCGCCTGCTCCCCATAGGTGCCGACACGACCAATGTGATGTGCGTTGGCAAGGCTCATCAGCGCAACGCCGGTCTCTTTCGCCCGGGCAATGGTCTGCTCCATGGCTTGTCGCGCCACGATCTGCCCATAACCACGTCCGCCGTCAAAGCGCAGGATCGCCCCATCATCTTTCACCAGTTTCACAGAGGTGTTGGGCTTCAGCAGGTCCATATGCTGGATGAACACATAGGCCGGCACCATGCCGACCCCGTGGCTGTCATGCCCCGTCAGGTTCGCCCGCACCAGATGCCAGGCGACCAGTTCAGCTTCTTCTGCCGAACTCCCACCCCCCATCAGGATGGCTTCCACGACCTTTTGTAGTTTCTCTGGCGCAATTTGCATGGCATCGCCTCCCAATCCAGACTTGCGTTCTCCTATCCATTTCGGCACATCATGAAGCAGAACACAATCAAAGGGACCACACCGTGGAGGAATTAGACTGCATCGTGATCGGAGCGGGCGTTGTGGGGCTCGCGGTCGCACGTGCCCTCGCTTTGCAGGGCCGGGACGTGGTCGTGCTCGAAAAAGCCAAGCTCATCGGCAGCGAAACCTCCTCCCACAATTCTGAAGTCATCCATGCAGGCATCTATTATGCCGCCGATAGCCTGAAGGCCCGCTTCTGTGTCGAAGGCCGCAAGCGTCTTTATCCATTTCTGGAAGAGCGCGGCATTGAGCATAAGAAATGCGGCAAGCTCATCGTTGCGACCAGCACCGCGCAAGTGGCGGAACTTGCGGACATCAAAAAGCGTGCAGAAAGAAATGGTGTGGATGATCTGCGCTTTATCGACCAGGCCGAGCTTCGCGAGATGGAACCGGCCCTTAAGGCGCAAGCCGCCCTTCTCTCCCCCTCAACCGGCATTCTGGACAGCCATGGGCTCATGCTCGCCTACCAGGGCGACATGGAGGAGCGCGGCGGCGCCATTGCCTTTGGCAGCTCCGTTGAGCGCATGGAAGCGCAGGAGGATGGCATCATCCTGCACATTACTGGCGACACGCAGATGATGGTGAAAGCCAGGACAGTCGTAAATTCTGCTGGCTTCTCCGCACCCCTCCTCGCCGCAAAAACCGCAGGCCTCGCACCCGAGCATCAGCCGACGGGTTATTACGCCAAAGGCAATTATTTCACGCTGGCTGGCCGTGTACCCTTCTCAAAGCTCATCTATCCCGTGCCGGTAAAAGCGGGCCTTGGCGTTCACCTGACCCTCGACCTTGGCGGTCAGGCCCGTTTCGGGCCGGATGTGGAATGGGTAGAGACACCGGACTATCTGGTCGATCCCACGCGGGGAGACGCATTTTATGCAGCGATCAGGAATTATTGGCCGGGTCTCGCAGACAGAGCATTGCAGCCCGGCTATGCGGGCATCCGGCCCAAGCTTCAGGCGCCGGGCGAACCAGCACACGATTTTCGGATTGACGGGCCTGCAACCCATGGATGTGCAGGACTGGTGAACCTGTTTGGGATTGAAAGCCCAGGTCTCACCTCATCTCTGGCCATTGGCGACTATGTCGCCAACATGCTTCGAGACTAATCTGCCAGAAGAGCTGCAATATGAGTAACAGTCTCATCGACCGTGTTACGCAGCATCATTAAAGCATCATCACGGGGTTCGCCTGACGGGTCAGCCAGCTGTTCAGCCGCTTCAGCCTTATCAGCAACCGCCCACGCCCCAATGCCACGCGCAGAGCCTTTGAGGCTGTGAGCTGCATCTTTCCAATCTTTTGGGGAGTTGGACGCTTCAAGACGGTCCACATAGACGCCCGCCTGACAGCGAAACAGGCCCAGCAACTCGCACTCGAGCGATCGCTCGCCCAACGTATATTTGGAAAGGTGAACCAGATCGATTAACGCACTCTCTCGTCTGCTTCCTACACACGCGGGCATTTCAGCTCGCAAAGCCATTCCCCCAGACATACACAACTCCACTTTACGCAACACAAGGAGGACAGTATCCGGGCGAATGCTTACCGAAGACCTTTACAAAGGCCCTGATGCCTACGAGAAACCGACAGTTTTGCCAATAGTATTAACGAAATAAAAACAATCAAAATTCCCAGGAAAACTGCGGAAAAATCTCTCTGAACTGCAAAAGGTTAACAAAGACAAGTGTAGAATCATCAGAACCCGGAGCATTTCCCTTGACTTTATGGTTAATTTTTGGTAAATATTTAGGTGAGGTTGCAAGAGCCTCGTGACTCGTAAGAACCCCTCGTAGAGCCCCCGGCGCGCCCCCTCGCCGGGGGCATTTCGTTGGGGCGACCGTCTTCAGAAGACCGGGCACTAGCTGCTCTTTTCAACACCCAGAATTTTGTAGCCAGATGGTGTCAATTTGCAGACCAGCCAGGTGGGTTTTATCGGATTGGCAAACCAGGGCTCCGCCCACCCCCGTGCAATACAGGAGCGGATCGTTCGAATGTCAATTTCCTGGCCTTCATCATCAAACAGAGGAAGTTTGCCACCGGGTTCTTTGATCCCGCGGATCAAATACCGGATCTGTGCCCAGGTGGGTTTCGCGTGTCGGCCTGCAGCGCGCGCGGCAGCACCACCATCATCCCCCGCGGCCAAGACGCCGTCATCATCGTCCGTCTTCATCTCGTCACTGCCAGGCATAGACTTGACCCCGTCGGAATGCTGGACCTTTTGCTCACATTTCAGGTCAGAGCTAAATCCTGAACCTTTGTGTCAAATGCAGCAAGACCTGACGACAGATTGCTCTCCCAAGGGGTCAGGAATAATGCCTCAAGAGTTGACTCCCAGAGCACAATCCAACACCCTTGAAGCACTCAGAGGCCAAGAGAAAAAATCCTTATGAAACAAGTAGATCGACCCAAGTCTTCTCTGTCTGTCACAGGTGATCCTGTGCCCGATCCAAGCCTCTCTGCTGCACCCGCGAATGAAGATTCCGCCGCCACTGGCGAGCTTTACCGCTTAATGTCCCGACGCCCCAGCAGCACAATTATGACCGCCGCAGGGGCTCTGACAGCCCTTTGGGTGGGTTCCATCATTGCCTATGTCGGCGGCTTTTACGGGTGGAACGGCCTCTCCCAGGCGCCCCGCGCCGAACTCGCTCTCACAGGCGCCGCCGCTCTTGCGCCTCTCACGCTCATCTGGCTGGTGGCCTTCATCGCATGGCGAAGCCAGGAAATGCGCCTCATGGCCGATGCCCTCGCCCGCACGGCGCTGCGGCTGACAGAGCCCGAAGAGACCGCTATTGGTGACGTCGCCCGATTGGGAAACGAAGTGGCCAACCACCTCAATGTGGTGAACAAGGGTGTCGATGATGCTCTGGCACGGGCCGCTGCGCTCAACATCATGTTGCAGGAACAGCTCACCGATATTGATGCCGGCAGCGAACGGGCGGAACAGCGCGCCGGCAGGCTCAATGAGATGCTGGGAGCGCACAAAAACGCGCTTGAAACTCTCTCCAAAGCACTCGGAAACGAGACGGACACCGTCACCCGGCACCTCTCTGGTCAGGTGGCATCTGTGCGCAGCGTGACCGCAACAGCTGAACAGAAGATGGAAGCCGCCAGCGAACGGCTGCGGCAGCAGTCAGAAACGCTTTCCCGGGTCAGTGAAGCTGCCATCGGCGGCGCGGATGCCACGACATCCATGCTGGACCGGCAGTCCTCCCGCCTGGAAGTCGTGGCCCAAACCGCCCTCTCGAAAGCCGATGGCCTCACCGAGCGTTATGAAGCACAGCGCGACGCCATTGCCGAAGCAGCGCTCGCGCTGGAAACCGAACGCAATCGCCTGGATGCCTCTTTCGAAAAACACCGGAACCTGATCGAAGGCACTTCTGGCGATCTCGCGGCACGCACTGTCGAGATCGACCAGGCAGTCGCCCGCCTCTCGCACGAGTTGACCCATTCGATGGAAACGGCGGCATCCAGAGCGAAAGACCTGGGCAACACCTTTGCCACAGAAGTAAGCACCATCACCCGTGCGGCCAATGACGCCGCCAATAGTGTGGGCGATGCATCGCGCAGCGCCAGCGATGGTCTGGAAGCTGCGACCGCCACCTTTGGCAACGCTGCCAAACAGACGACAGAAGCCGCCCTGGCAGCCGCCGGATCGCTTGAGAGAGCCGCAAGCGAGATCGAGACCGCCATATCCGCCCACTCCATCGCCGCCGCCAACAAGCTCGACGAACGCATCGTTGGCTTGAGAAGTGAGATGGAAAAAACCGCAGGCACTGCCGAGACAACTGGCAAGCGCTTGGGCGCTGCCATGTTTGGCATCGGGGGGGCCGCCAAAGAAGCGGGGCGCGCCCTTCACACGGCGAGCGAAGATCTGGAAAAGCGAATGACTGAGCTGCCAGAGGAAGCGGCCGAAGGTGCCCAGGCTCTCCAACGCGTGCTCGAAGATCAGGTGTCTGCCCTTGCCTCAATCGCTGAAATAGTCGTCCGTCATGCCCGCAACCTGGACCGCAGTGGATCACAGCGAACCTTCGTCGCACCCGCTGCAGTAGCGCCGGCAGTTGCCCCGCTAGACGGTGCCTCCCGCTCACGCGAGGCGACCACTTGGGGCATATCAGACCTTCTGGCAGCAGCTGGCCATCCAGAGAAATCCACCAGCAAACCCGGCGATGGGGAGCTGCACAGACGCTCCCTCCACATCATTGAAAGCCTTCAGTCAATCGCCATTGATCTGGATCGGGCCCTTGAGCAAAGCCCACCGGCTGACCTATGGCGACGATACCAGGCTGGGGAGCGCAATGTCTTTGCCAGGCGTCTCTACAACCTCCAGGGTCGTGAATTATATGATCAGATTGCGCAGAAATACGCAGCTGAGCGGGAGTTCCGCGAGAATGCGGACAAGTTCATGGGGCAGTTCGAACAATTGCTGACCGAGGCAGCCGACCGGGACAGAGAAGGCATCCTAGCCGATACCTACCTCACCTCAGACACTGGCAAAGTTTACCTTCTGCTCGCTCAAGCGACCGGCCACCTCGCCTGAAGCGGCTCCAACAGCAAAACAAACTCAGCTACCAGCCTGGCTGCGCTCCGCCGTGACAATTTCATCGTAGGACCAGATCGCAATAGCGGAGAGAACGTCTGATGTGGTGCGGTCAAAGGCAGCAATAACATCCTTGATGCCAGAACCCTCTGCCTCCGTGATGCTCTCAAAGCGACGGCTTGCGATCACAGTGTCGCTAAACCTGCGAACGAGCTTCGCGTTCAGCTGAACCCGAATATCGTCCATTTCCGCCCCTTCTCTCTCAACACCGAAGCGCGAAATCGAAATCTGCAACAGATAGTCAGACCGGATACCCGCAGAGCGAGGGCCGACCGCCTGGAAGCGCGCGCCCTGATCCATCGCGTCAACCAGCAGCACCTGCACCATATCGGGCACACGGTCCGCCCACCGGGCGCCAGAGAAATACTTAATCTCATTTGCGGAGGGCTGATAGACAATGCGGTTGGTATTCAGCGCTGCGGGCGCTTCAGGTGCATCAATCACAACCTGGGTGGACACCTGAGGCCGGTTCGCGCCGAACTCAATCATCGGTGTCGTCAACACATAAATATCCGGCGCTGCGTTGCTCCCAACTGTCGCAAGCGCACACGCTTGCAGCATAACCGCCGTAACACATACGCTAACAATTCGCCCAAACGAGGCCCATACATTTTTCATCTCTACCGTCCTAATCCCGGTTCATATTCTGGCGTGTCACTTCCCAACAGGAAGCCCGCAGGGTCTTCCTCGGCCCGAGAGACAAAACGCTCCAGTGCTCCGACCATATCGCGCGCTTCTTCAATCAAGAGCGGAAGCTGCCCTAGCCCATCACGGGCGAAACTGTTGATGGAACTACGATTACTCGACAGCACAAGCTCCAACTCATCAGCGACACGGGCATAAGACGCAGCAGCGCTTTTCGCCTCACGAACCAGCTCTGTCACATCATTTTCCATCAAGCTGTCAGCGGTCCCGGCAAGGTTTTCAAGTTTGCCCGTCGCTGCTGCAACATCAGACGTGATCTTGTTGATGTTCTCCAGCGTTCCGGAAATATCGCTGGAGCTGCCCGCCAACTCCTCCGAAAGTGTTTCGAGGTTCGTCACAATGGTTTTGATAGAACTCTGATTTTCGGCGACCAGAAGTCGAACGTCCCTTAAAAGCGCATTTGCATTTTCGATGGCATCTGGTGCACTCATAAAGAGTTCCTGGAAGGCGGAAGGCGCAGCAACAATCGTTGGATAGTCTTCGCCTGCTTTCAGAACCAATGGCGGAGAGGCCGATGTCCCACCGGTCAGTTCAATCTGCGCAACCCCCGTCAACCCAAACAATTCCAGTTTTGCTTCCGTGTCGTTCTTCACCGGCGTGCGGGCATCAAGCTCAACGAGCGCCACCACCTTACTGGGGTCATCCACAGCAAGGTGCAAGTCGACCACGCGCCCAACAGGGATCCCGTTATACTGAACCACACCAGATTCCGTGAGACCTGACACAGAGCCGGAAAAGACAATCTCATAATAGGCGTAGGTCCGGTCCAGCTGGACCCTGCCAACCCATAGAGCGAACAGAAAGAGCGCTACAATAGTCGCAAGCGCAAAGGCGCCGATCATGATGTTGTTGGATTTAATTTCCATATGAATTCTCTGTTGCTACCCGATTGCCGACGCTTGTGCCGCGCGGGCCCGAGGCCCCGTAAAATATTCTTTGATCCACGGATGATCGCTCCGCAACATATCGTCCATCGTGCCCTCAAGCGTAACACGCTTATCGGCGAGAACTGCGATCCGATCACACGTCGCATGCAATGTATCAAGGTCATGGGTCACCAAAAACACGGTGAGCCCCAGTGTTCTTTGCAGGTCCCGAATAAGAGTATCAAAGGCCGCAGCCCCAATGGGGTCAAGCCCTGCTGTCGGTTCATCCAAAAACAATATGTCAGGGTCCAAGGCCAAAGCCCGAGCCAAGCCTGCCCGCTTGCGCATACCACCAGAAAGCTCGGACGGGAACTTTGTGCAGGAATCTGATGGTAGACCCACCATCGTAATTTTAAGCGCTGCGAGTTCATCCATCAGCTCTTCAGAGAGGCCCAAATGCTCCCGGTACGGAACCTGGACATTCTCAGCAACGCTCAGAGCAGAGAAAAGAGCGCCATCCTGGAACAAAATTCCCCATTGCTGCTCTAGACGCTTTCGCTCTTCCTCTTCCATCTCCGAGATGGTCTGCCCAAGAACCGTGATGGTGCCCGCCGTCGGTTGCTGAAGCCCCACGATGGACCGCAACAGAACCGATTTGCCCGTTCCAGAGCCACCAACAATCCCCAAAACCTCGCCACGATACACATCCAGGTCGAGATTTTCGTGAACAACCTGAGAGCCAAACTGGTTGCGCAATCCCCGCACGCGAATAATCGCTTCCTTTTCGCTCACGGTTCAGACCCCCATCGTAGTGAAGAAAACGGCGAAGAGTGCATTGAGCACAATGACCATAAAAATCGACTGCACAACGGATCGGGTCGTTTGCACACCAACGGACTCAGCACTTCCCGTCACTCTGAGGCCGGAGTAACACCCAATCATGCCAATCACGAGTGCCATAAAGGGTGCTTTGAAAATACCGACACCAAACGTCCAGAAACCGGCCGCTTCCGACAACCTGACAATAAAGACGCCCGGCGATGTATCCAGCATCTGCCAGACCATCAGCGCACCACCAAGCAGGCCCATAATGTCTGCAATGAACGTGAGCAAAGGAAGCATAATGATCAGAGCCAACACACGCGGCACGACCAGCATGTCCATGGGGTCTAGTCCCAGCGTCCGCATAGCGTCCACTTCTTCACGCATTTTCATTGAGCCGATTTCAGCTGTGAAAGCACTACCTGAGCGCCCAGCGACGATGATGGCTGTAAGCAGGATGCCGATCTCTCGCAGGAAAGTGATTGCCACCATATTGACGGTGAAGACTTCCGCCCCAAATTTTTGCAGTTGCACGGCCCCCTGCTGCGCGAGCACGGCCCCAATCAAGAATGTCATCAGGCAGACAATTGGAAGGGCGTCGAGGCCAGCCCGCTCCATGTGATGCACAAGCGGCACCATCCGCAGCCGACTGGGGTGTTTGATCGTGCGCCACAGCACTTCAAGCAACAGACCAAAAAAGCCCAGAATGCCCCGCACTTCATTGGCGACAGAAATGACCGCCGCCCCAACCCTGTCAGCCAGTTGGAGATAGGCGGGCGGGCGCGGCAGCCGCAGATTGAAGCCAAACCGATATCCCTCAGCAACCTCCAACAAAGTCCGAATTTCAGGCGTTTCACCCCGATAACTGACCCGCAAGCCCGCAACGCGCAGCTGCTCGCTGGTTCGGTGAAGGAGCCAGGCACCCGCGGTATCCAGTCGGGTCAGTCCGGTGACATCAATGACGGCATCACGCCCCCGGGCCCGTTTAGGATTAATTTCGCGTAAAGGCGCATCCAGATCCCGAACAAGTCGCACGGTCCACGCGCCTTTGGCCCGCAGGAGAAAACCGACCTCTGCTTCCTCGGTCTCCAGTGTTGCTGTCGTCGTCGTACCGTTCATCGCCGCTTTAGTTGCCTTACGTCCCAGTCAGTGCCCGGCCTTATTTTGACCGAATTCCCTCGTTTTCTTGTACCACAAGAACCGCGTCATACAGCCACATTGCTTAAGCTATTTGGGCAATTAGATTGATCTCAAGCGCGATCATGTAGGATGACGTGTGTTTCTAAGACCACCAGGGGTACGGGCGTTCACATTTGGCGCCAGATTGAAATGAGGAAAACGATGAAGCAGTTTGTCAAAGGTCTCTCTATTCTAGGCCTGAGTCTCGCATTGCCACTGGCAGCCCAGGCAAATGAGCCAAACTTGGCCAAGGGTGCGAAAGTGTTCAAAAAATGCGCGGCCTGCCACACCCTCGCCGATGGTGAAGCAAACAAAATCGGACCTAACCTGTACGGGATGTTTGCCCGTGGTGTCGCATCCGTCGAAGACTTCAACTATTCAGAAGGCATGACAACCCGCGCTGCGGAAATCGGCACCTGGGACGACGTCAATCTTGCAGAATATCTGACCAAACCCCGTGACTACGTGCCTGGCACGAACATGTCTTTCGTCGGCCTGCGGAAAGAGAAAGACCGCGTGAACCTGATCGCGTATCTACGGCAGGAAACCGGCGCTGCCGCTGACGAGCCAGCTGCCGAATAATCGTACATCCAAATTTGCGAATAAAAGGCAGCTGGTTAAGCTGCCTTTTTTGTGTCCGCCGTTTTTACATTTTCCCGACGCCGACGCTGCACCCTCCAGACAAAAAGCAAAAGAGCCCCAGCTGGAAAATACATGATGTAGGCATTGGGTTGAGTACTGGGCAGCTCAATGGAAACGATCTCCCAGTCGAAGTCGACGCCCGCCTCTGCAGCCGGGCCGCCAAACACCACATCATCTACAAATGTGCCCTCAGCTTCCGACCGCAAGATGAGGCCTGCATGTTCTAACCGCACTGCCAACGGCGCTTGCGCGCCAAGCGGCAGCAGTACGGTGCGGGTTTCAATATCGCCCTCAAGGGTCTCCCCTGTCGCCGTGAGCCGGAGATTCCCTCCCGCGGGTTCCCCTTCGATGGCGGGCGCCGCTTCTGCGTAAGGAACCGTCTGGAACGGCGGCACGACCATATCCACCCAATATTGCGGACGAAAAAGCGTGAATGCGATGAGAAGAAGAGCCGCTGCCTCCCACAACTTATTCCGCGTTACGAAATAGCCCTGCGTTGCCGCCGCGAACACAAGGACCGCTGTGACCGCTCCGATAACTGTCAGTGCCAGATCAACCGGCCCTTCAATCCCGATCAAAAGGAGTTTGGTATTGAAGATAAACAGAAACGGCAGAACGACGGTACGGAGCGAATAGGAAAAGGCGGCAATACCGGTCTTAATCGGGTCAGCGCGCGAAATAGCTGCGGCAGCAAAGGAGGCAAGGCCCACCGGCGGCGTCACGTCTGCCATAATACCGAAATAAAACACAAAGAGATGAACGGCGATCAGCGGAACAACCAACCCGTTTTGGGCGCCCAGATCAACGACAACACCTGCCATCAAAGCCGAGACGACAATGTAGTTCGCCGTCGTTGGTAATCCCATTCCAAGAACAATGGAGAGGATTGCGACCAACCCCAACATAAGCAGTAGATTACCGCCAGACAGAATCTCAACAAGCTCGGTCAACACTTGGCCAACCCCGGTAAGCGACACCGCACCAACAATGATCCCGGCAGCAGCCGTGGCGATTGCTATCGCCACCATGTTCTTCGCGCCGAGTTCAAGCCCCGCAACAAGATCATCTAGGCCAGCTTTCAGGTCCGCCACAATTTGCGGTGTACCGCGAAGGACGTGCAGCACAGCCTTTTGAGTTATCAAAATGAAACCAATAGCGACCGTCGCCCAAAAGGCAGCGAGTCCCGGCGAGAGCCGCTCGACCATCAAACACCAGACCAGCACACCGATCGGCAGGATGAAATGCAGCCCCGTTCGACCCACATCCGCGATACGGGGAGTCGTAAGGATGGCAGCATTGGGGTCCTCTGGTGGGAGGTCTGGATGCCGCGCGGCAAATCCCAGCGTGACCACATAGAAAAGGAAAAACCCCAGAGAGAGGACATAGGGGGCGGTTGCACCAAACGCTGCCTGGACTGCAAAGATTCCGTAGTACCAAGCACCCGCTACAATCATGAAGGAGCTGACGGTTACACCAAGGCGCACAAATCGCGAAATGCCTGTAAGCGGTGCCTGGCCGCGCGGCAGCCCTTCCATGCCTGATTTCAAAGCTTCAAGATGCACTATGTAAATCAGTGCGATGTAGGAAATCACCGCTGGCAGAAATGCGTGGGTGATGACCTCGAGATAAGAAATCCCAACATACTCAACCATCAGGAAGGCAGCCGCACCCATCACCGGTGGCATGAGCTGCCCATTGACGGAGGCTGCTACTTCGACCGCCCCCGCTTTTTCGCTGGAGAACCCCACCCGTTTCATCAGTGGGATGGTAAAAGTTCCGGTCGTCACAGTGTTTGCAATGGAAGAACCGGAAACAAGACCGGTCATACCGGAGGCCAGGACAGCTGCTTTAGCAGGCCCGCCACGCATATGTCCCAGCAGCGAAAACGCAACTTGTATGAAATAATGTCCAGCACCTGCGCGGTCGAGCAAGGCCCCAAACAATACAAAAAGAAAGACGAAACTGGTGGACACCCCGAGGGCAATGCCAAATACACCCTCCGTCGTGATCCACAAATGGCTCATAGCCCGCGAGAAAGAAGCCCCCTTCCAGGCAATGAGATCGGGCGCCATGTTTCCAAAAAAAACATAGGACAAAAAGATCAATGCCATAACGGTGAGCGGCGGACCAAGCGTGCGCCGCGTCGCTTCGAGCAACAGAACCAGTCCAATACCCGCCGTAACCAGATCCGCCATATTGGGCAGTCCCGGACGGGACGCCAGCGCATCATTGAAAACAAAGAGATAGCCGGCAGAGATCGCCCCGGCGATCCCCAATGCCCAATCGAGAAGAGGCACCCGGTCACGGGGCGATCTCTTCAACGCAGGAAAACTGACATAGGCAAGCAGAAACGCGAAGGCCAGATGGATAGCCCGCGCTTCCGTGTCATTCAAAACAGGAATGTAGTGCGCCACCAAAAAGGGAAGCGGTGACGCATACCACAGCTGGAAAAGTGACCAGGTGACCGCAATGCCCGCGATCACTTTGCTCGTCAGACCATCATGAGCACGCGCACCTGTTTCGGCAGCGACCAGTTCTTCCGCGAGGTTTGGAGAGAGATCGCTCAACGGACCCGCCCCCGCTTATATTCTCTATTCAAGAAGCCCAGCTTCCCGGTAATAGCGTTCCGCACCTGCATGCAAGGGAGCTGACAAGGCATTGTGAACCATGCCTTCTTTTGTCAACACAGCGAACGCTGGATGGAGTTTCTTGAAATCATCGAAGTTCTCGAAGACGGCTTTCACCAACTGATAGACGATTTCATCATCCACGGCCGCGGAGGTAACGAACGTCGCCGCGACACCAAATGTCGACACATCTTCCGGGTTCCCATTATACATATCGCCAGGGATTGTCGCTGGACCATAGAAGCTGTTATCCGCGATCAATTTGTCGATGGCCCCGCCCGTGACGTTCACAAGCACTGTGTCGCAGGTTGTTGTCGCTTCCTGGATCGACCCACTTGGGTGACCGACAGTGAAAACAATCGCATCAATCTTATTGTCGCAAAGCGCCAAGGATTGTTCCGCCGACTTCAACTCTGAGGCCAGGGCGAAATTCCGCGTCGTCCAGCCAAGGGCCTCCATGACAACTTCCATAGTGGCCCGCTGCCCAGACCCTGGATTTCCGATATTGACCCGCTTGCCTTCAAGGTCTTCAAAAGAGGTGATACCTGCATCGGCCCGTGCCACAACAGTAAAGGGCTCGGGATGCAGAGAGAATACGGAACGCAGATCACTAAAGGCGCCAGTTTCCGCGAACTTGGACGTTCCATTATAGGCATGGAATTGCCAATCCGACTGGGCAACACCCATCTCTAAATCACCCTCGCGGATTGCATTGATGTTAAAGAGCGACCCGCCAGTGCTCTCAACCGAGCAGCGAATGCCATGGGTTTTCCGGTCTTTGTTCATAAGACGACAAATGGCACCCCCGGTCGGATAGTAAACGCCCGTGATCCCGCCGGTCCCGACCGTGACGAAGACTCGCTCCGGCGCAGCATAGGTTACCGTCCCTGCAGCAAAGACCAGCGCCAGCGCCGCTACCCAAATCTTAAAATTCGTCACCATCCGGCTCATCACCGCACTCCCTGTTTTACTGCTTCGGTCCGTAGATTAACCGCTATATGGTCGATTTGGCGTCATGGTAAAGCGCCCTCCTGACAAAACAAGCCGGGAAACGTGGCAAATTTGAGGAGGAACACTTGGAATACTTCCTGCAGCACCTTGCTGGAACGACCTCCGAGCGTTCCAAATTGAAACGGTTACGCGTTTCTGTGTAAGCTTTGGGTGACGGGGGTCATGGATAGGTCAGTAGGTAAAGAGTAAGCGTACATGCAATCCACGACCATATTTAGACGCCTTGCGGCGCTTCTGCCGGCAATTGTGCTCATTGCTGCGCTCTGCGTGTCTTTTTATGACCCACGCGGGGTCGCAACCACGTTTTCCAACCAGACCTTCGATTTCTATCAGCAAATCAAGCCAAGACCCTCAGAAGCACAAAAAAGCGTCTATATCGATATTGGACAGGCATCCTCAGCGCGCTATGGGCATTGGCCATGGTCCAGAGCCCGCGTGGCTGAACTTGTAGACGCCGTTCGCAAAGCTGGCGCTGAGACCATCGTTCTCAACATGCCGCTCCCGGAAGCCGATACAACCTCCCCCCGAGAGGCGCTCAAAGTCTGGTCACCTCTCCCACCTGAAGCGAATGTGACAGCTTTGGCCGCGGCCCTGGCAGGGCTGCCCGATCATGACACCTTATTGCTAAATGCTCTGCGGACTGGGCCTTCCGTCGTCACCCTCACCCCTGGGAAAGGCACGACGGGAAACGCGCCAAACTCTGCAGCCCCCATTTTAGATTCTGGTGGAAACCCACTCCGCTACGCTCAGCGCTTTGACACCTGGGTGCCCACATTGGGTCGCCTCACACGCAATGCCAACGGCAATGGCGCGGGCATGCCGAGCCAACGTGCGTCTCACCGCGTTCGCAACCTGCCCATGTTGATCAATCTGGATGGAAAACTCTTTCCCTCCACAACGCTTGAAGCCTTGCGCGTTCATCAGGCCTCAGAAAGTTATCAGGCGTATGTCGCGGTTCCCGAAGGCGCATTCGTCATCGGCGAAGCTGCAGGCCTTGCCCAGATCGCAATCGACGGAACAGATAGCCTCATCCAGACTAACGACGATGGCTCCCTGCATCTCTATTTCCGCTCCATGCCACAGCAATCGACCTATGAAGCCTGGCGCATCATGGCCGACGCGGAAGCTTTCGACCTGAACGGCAAAATTGCTGTGATTGGCTTCTCGGTAAATGGCGCAGAAAAAACCTATGACACGGTTGTTGGCCTCATCCCATCAGGCGCGATTGTCGCTGAAGCCATTGACCAGGTTGCGTCGGGCACCTATCTCGTCCGTCCCGCCTGGGCGCAGAATGCGGAACTCGCGTTTCTGCTTCTTGTCGGCATCATCACAATGATCCTGGTGATCAGAAATCGTTCTGGCTGGGGGCTTCTCTTTATGCTCGCAAGCCTTGCAGGAGCTGGCTACGGCGCATGGTATGCCTTCGACATGAGAGGGTGGCTGTTGGATCCTGCCTTCACAGGTGCAGCCCTCGCCATCATCTTCATCACAACAGCAATCGTAAACCGCTTCCGGGTGGAAGCAGAGACGCGCTTTATAGAAAACCAGATGACCCGTCGTTTGTCATCGAAGGCGCTTACAAAGGTTTTGCGCAACCCAAAACTCATTCCAGAACAGGGTGGGCAAAGAGATATCACCTCCCTTGTCGTTGGGCTGCGAGGCTTCAACGTCATCGCTGACCGCTATCTCGAAGATCCTGTTGCGTATGCAGACATTCTCAACCGTTTCTTTTCGCCAATCACCAAAACGGTTCACGACCGCAAGGGCATGGTGGACCGTTATACCGGCGACACGATGATGGCTGTATGGAACGCCCCATTGAGCGAGCCAGATCACGCAATGAAAGCGTGTGACGCTGCCCTCCTCATGCGCGAGCAGCTCGATGCCCTCAACGAATTTCTGGAAGAAGATGCAAAACGTCACAATCTAAGCCACATCCCCCTCTCCGTGAGCATCGGCGTGGAATCGGGTTCAGCCATTATCGGCAATATGGGAGCAACCCAGAGCTATGACTATGGTGTCTTGGGTGAACCGGTCAGCATTGCGCATTATCTGCGTCATCACGCCATCAACTATGGCCCCGCCGTCATCGTGGGCGATGGTTTTAAAGACGCTGTCGGCGAACGCTTTGCGCTCTTGGAAGTAGATCTTGTGTCCACACCGCGGCACCCGGACGGATGGCGGGCATACGCCTTGCTGGGCGATTCCATCGTGCGCGCCAGCCCCAAATTCCGGGCACTAGAAGACGGGCACAAAAAGCTCTTTGAAGCATACAGAAATCAACGATGGGATGCCGCACGCGAGGCATTGGTCCATTGCAGAGGCCTCAACGGGTCCATCTCAACCCTGTATGACTTCTACGAGGCCCGCATTCGCCAGCTGGAAAACGATCCTCCCGGACAAAACTGGAATGGCTCCTACTACGCAGGTCGCTTCTAGACAAACACGGACAACAAATCACTTGGCGGTGCGTCCTCGCATCGCCATGATCCCTCCTCATGACACACCTCACTTGCAGCATAGAAACCTGGCCGCTCGCCGCCGCCTTCACGATTTCCCGTGGCGCGAAGACAGAAGCAAAGGTCGTCGTTGCGACCTTGCGCGATAGCGACAATATCGGGTGCGGTGAATGTGTGCCCTATGCCCGCTATGGAGAGACTCTTGAGGGCGTCGTGAACACCATTGAAAAGCTCGCGCCTGATATCGAGAGAGGTCTGAGCCGCGCAGAGCTTCAACTTGCGCTGCCGCCCGGAGCCGCTCGGAATGCACTTGATTGCGCGTTCTGGGATCTCGAAGCCAAACAATCTGGAAAACGCGTGGCGGATCTTGTCGGCATCACACCCACGCCGCTCACCACTGCCTTTTCTCTCAGCCTTGATACCCCCGATAAAATGAGAATTGCGGCAGCAGACGCCGCCTCACGCCCGCTTCTCAAAATCAAACTCGGTGGTGAGGGGGATGAAGAACGCATTGCCGCTATTCGCGAGGCCGCACCAGACGCCAAACTGATCGTCGATGCAAACGAGGGATGGACACCGGCCAACCTGGAGAGCAATAGCCACGCCATGGCCCGCTACAATGTCACCTTGATCGAGCAACCCCTGCCCGCAGGCGATGATGAAGTCTTGCGATCCTTTAACAGTCCGGTCCCCCTCTGTGCAGACGAGTCATGCCACGGCATTGCATCCCTGGCACCCCTTGTGGGGCTCTATGACACGGTCAACATCAAGCTCGACAAGACCGGGGGCCTTACAGAAGCCCTCGCCACCGCCCGCGCGGCCCGCGACATCGGTTTCAATATTATGGTGGGATGCATGGTCGGCACGTCCTTAGGCATGGCCCCGGCCATGCTGGTCGCCCAACCCAAAGACCTAGTTGATCTGGATGGTCCCCTTCTCTTGAAACAGGATCGGAACCCGGGGATTTCCTTTCGCGGTAGCGAAATGCTTGCCGTGGACGCCACCGTCTGGGGCTAATCGCCGCAAATGCACCGCCGCACGTCGATTTGATCACTTTCTACTCGTATGAGCGCACTGGCCCGCCTAAACTCCGCGCCAACGACGAACAATAAAATTGATCCAGGCGATGAAACTCCGAGTGATAACAGCGGCGGCTGCATTTATGGCAGCGGCCATCCTAACTTTGTCCCAATCGGCGCTGGCTGACAACGAGCCCGGTGGCCCGCCGCCCTCCCTTGTGCAGGTAGATGCGGTCATCACAGAACCCTTCGGACAAACCGCACCGGTTATTGGGCGTCTCGTCTCTAGACAATCGGGCGTGGTCGCCGCCCGCATTGCAGGCGCCGTAGCAAAGATACATGTCCATGTGGGAGACCATGTGGAAGAAGGCGACCTGATGGCGGAGCTGGTCGCAGACAGCCTGGAGGTCGAAATACGCCGCCGGGAAGCCGCACTTCAGCGCGCCGAGGCAGAACTTTCCATACGAAAAAATGAATCCGAGCGTCTGCGCCGTCTACGAAATTCAGCCGCCTTCCAGCAGGGTCAGTATGAAGACAAAAAACTGGAAGTGATCACGCTGGAAAGCCGTGTAACCGAAGCTCAAGCCGATCTCGACCTTGCACGGCTCAACCTCGACTATGCGAGCATCAGAGCCCCCTATGCGGGCACCATCACCCTTCGTCAAACATCAGCGGGCGCGTATGTGCCCTTAGGTGCGCCCGTTATCAGCCTTGTCAACGACGAGGCTCTCGAAGCTGAAGCTGACATTCCGTCCGACCGGATGGCGGGGCTGCGGCCGGGTCGTAAGGTCATAGTGGAGATTGACGGTATCAAAGCCCCCGCCAGTGTGCGTGCGCTGGTACCAATTGAAAACCCCCTTACCCGAACACGGGCCGTCCGCTTCACGCTGGAGGGCGACATGCAGGCTCGCTTCACGCCGAACCAGACCGCCATCGTTCATATTCCCGTTGGCGAACGTCGGGACGTGGTGACCGTGCACAAGGACGCCATCGTCAATCGCCAAGGAGAAACAATCGTGTTCGTGGTGACCGACAGCACAGCCCAGATGCGGACCGTCCAGCTGGGTGAGCCCGTTGGAGGGCGTTTTGTTGTAACCGGCGGATTGAATGTCGGAGACAGTGTAGCTATTCGCGGCAACGAACGTCTGCGGTCTGGCCAGTCTGTTCGCGTCGACGAAGGAGCTTAAACCCATGAATATGATCCGCCTCTCCATCGAACGGCCCACCGCCATCCTGGCTGGCGTGATCATTCTCATCGTCTTCGGTTTCGTGGCGCTTCGTGCCATCCCAATACAGCTCATCCCCGATGTCCGAAAACCGATCCTGACCATCACAACCCAGTGGCAAGGAGCCTCACCGGTTGAGATTGAACGCGAGATCGTCAACCGGCAGGAAGACAATCTGAAAGGCCTGGAGGGTGTCACGCAGATGACCAGCCGGGCCCGGACCGGTCGTGGAGAAGTCTTTCTGGAATACGCGCTTGGCACGGACATGAACCGGGCCATGCTGCTGGCCTCCAACAGGCTGGACCAGATCGGCAATTACCCCGACGAGGCCCGCGAACCTGTTCTGCGCTCAGCAGGCACGGAAGACAATCCCATCACCTGGATTGTGCTGACCCGGCTGCCCGGCAACGAGCAGCCAATGAATTCCTACGGAGATTTCGTGGAAGATGTCATACAGGAACGCCTGGAGCGTGTTCCGGGTGTCGCCCGTTCCAACCTCTTTGGAGGCACGGAGCGAGAGCTACAGGTCATCATCCATCCCGACCGCCTTGCCCGGTATGGGCTTACCGTGCCCGATGTACTTCAACGATTACGCTCGGCGAACGCGTCGATTTCAGCCGGCGAAGTCGATGAAGGCAAACGGGCCTATATCGTACGCACCGAAGGCGAGCTGAAAACTGTCGAGCAAGTGCGCAATGTGGTGCTGCGCACATCGCAAGATGAAATATCCGGACGCATCGGACGCGTTGTGGTGGGCGACATTGCCTCTGTCGAATTCGGCTTCAAGCAGCGCACTGGCCAGTTTCGCAGCCTTGGCAAGGACGCAATGTCCGTCAATGCCGTTCGCGAAGCAGGCGCCAATGTTATTGAGACAATGGAAGGCATCCGGGAAGCCATTCGTGAACTCAATGAAAACGAACTTCCCAATGCTGGCCTCCAGGCCGTCCAGTCATATGACGAGACAGTCTATATCGAATCCGCCATCGACCTTGTGCGACAAAACATTTTTGTCGGCGGCACGTTGGCCGTCATCGTGCTCATCCTGTTTCTGCGCTCCTGGCGCGCAACGCTCGTGGTGGCCCTCTCGATCCCTGTGTCAATTGTGGGCTCCTTCGTTGCCATGGCCGCCTTGGGTCAATCAATCAATGTCATCTCGCTCGCCGGCATCGCTTTCGCAGTAGGGCTCGTGGTGGACGCCGCCATTGTGGTGTTAGAAAATATTTTCCGCCTCAAATCCGAAGGCCTTGATCGTAAGACAGCTGCCTATGAAGGCACCCGTCAAGTCTGGAGCGCGGTGCTGGTCTCAGCCACAACCACCGTCGCCGTCTTTGCACCAATCTTGTTGATGCAAGCCGAAGTCGGCCAATTGTTCCGGGACATCGCTGTAGCGATCTCCGTCGCCGTCTCCCTGTCGCTCCTCGTGGCCGTCACTGTCATACCCGCCCTGGCAGCCCAATTACTGCCGCGCGATGGAGACGATGATGTGCTCTTCACGCTCCCCCGCCTGGATGATCTCGCCTCTCGGTTTGTTGCAAAAATCTTGGAGGCTGTCACGTGGATGATCGCCTCAATAAAACGAGCAGGCAGCACTGTCGCCATCATTTGTGGTGTTGCAGCGCTGGGCACGTTGATCTTCCTCCCCAAGCTCGATTACCTGCCCGACGGCAATCAGGCCTTTGTCTTTGGCTATATCAGTCCCCCACCCGGTTACAATCTGGAAACGGCGCTGCAGATTGCAGGCCGCGTGGAAGATGCAAACCGAGACAATTGGGCCCCGACAGCCCCTGCTGATCGCGACCTGGACGACCGGCCCTGGATGCGAAACTTTTTCTTCTTTGCCTCAACGAATTTTGCCTTTGTTGGTGCCTACCCCGAAAACGTAGACCGTGCAGGCGAACTCATTCCGCTCTTGAGCGAACCCGTGCTGAAGGAACCCGGCACGTTCGGCTTCTTCGCCCAGCGCTCTCTCTTTGGACGCGGTGTCGGCGGTGGACGGCAGGTGAACTTCGTAATCGCAGGCACGGACACCGATGACATTGTCGCAACAGCCCGCCGCGCGGCAGACAAGGTGGAAGCGCTCCTTCCCCGCTCTGAGGGCCATCAAATGCGCCCTCAACCCTCCTTGGAGCTTGGTGCCCCGGAAGTTCGCATCACACCTAACCAGGTACGGCTCGGCGATAATGGCCTTTCAGCAGCCGAACTTGGCATCACCCTGGATGCCTTCAATGATGGCCTGCGGGTTGATGAAATCACCGTCGATGGCCGCCGGATGGACTTGGCGCTGTATGGGAATTTTGAGCAGGCCGACGAAACCCAGAGTATCGCCAATCTGCCCGTCGTGACCCGGTCGGGCACCATTCTACCAGCGAGCTCCCTGGCAGACATTGAAATCACTGCGGGGCCCTCAGAGATCCATCATTTGGAACGCTTCCGCGTCATTACCTTACAGGTGCGCCCTGCTGCAGAACTCCCGTTGGAAGAAGCACTGGCGACCTTAGAAGGCGTGATAGAGGAACTGGAAGCAGAAGGTATTCCTCAGACTGTCCGCATGGGGCTCGGCGGATCAGCCGACCGGCTCGAGGAAGCCTGGGGCGAATTGGTGATGAACCTGCTGCTCGCGCTGGTGATCGTCTACCTGGTGATGGCGGTGCTTTTTGAGAGCTTCATCTATCCACTCATCATCATGCTGTCTGTGCCACTTGCAACTGCGGGGGGGGTCGCGGGCCTCGTCATTCTCAATATCTTCACGTTCCAGGCACTCGACATGCTCACCCTGCTGGGCTTTGTGATCCTGATCGGGATTGTCGTGAACAACGCGATCCTGCTTGTCCATCAATCGCTCTATGGCCTGCGCGAACAAGGAGAGAGCTTTGACGACGCCATTTCCGGCGCTGTCCGCAATCGCATCAGACCGATCTTCATGTCAACGCTCACGAGCATCTTTGGCATGGCGCCATTGGTGCTGTTCCCAGGCGCGGGCTCGGAACTTTATCGCGGTCTTGGCACGGTGGTCATCGGGGGCCTGATGCTTTCAGCACTTCTGACACTGCTCATCATCCCGCCTCTTCTCAAAATCATCCTGCCGATTTTCGAGAAAGAAACCCACCCCAGCCAGAGGGGCCAGATGCCCGCTCCGGCTGAGTGAGAGATTAAGCGACGTCGATCACAATTTTACCGAAGTGAGAGGCGCCAGCCATATGGCCAAGGGCTGTGCCCAATTCTTCCAAGGGGTAGTGAGCATCGACAACGGGCTTGATATTGTTGCGCTCAATCCCACGTACCATGTCGTCAAACTGCTCCCGATTGCCCACCGTAATGCCTTTGATGGTGAGGTTCTGCGAGAAAATCGCCGCCACATTCACATCCTTCATCAGGCCGGAAAGAAGACCGATAACCGCAATATGCCCCCCAACCCGGGCAGCCTGCATGGACTGTTGCAGAGTTTCGGCACCACCCACTTCAACAATATGATCCACACCGCGCCCACCGGTAATCTTGCGCGCTTCTGTCGCCCAATCCGGCGTGGCCTTGTAGTTGATCAGATGATCGGCCCCCAGCGCCTTCGCCCGCTCCAGTTTTTCGTCTGACGACGAGGTGATGATCACCTCCGCCCCGGCGGCCTTGGCAAACTGCAACCCAAAGATCGAGACGCCACCCGTGCCCTGCAGCAGGACCGTATTGCCCGCTTTGATCTGACCCTCAGAAACAAGCGCGCGCCACGCCGTCAGACCGGCACATGGCAGGCAGGCCGCCTCCGCATCGCTCAACATGTCGGGCAGTTTCGACACACCCTCTTCCGACAGACAGATATATTCTTCCGCACAGCCATTGATCGGGCCCCCAACAGAACCGCTGAGAGCTGTTGGTGTTGGCTCCCCCGCAATCCATCCCTGGAAGAAGAGAGGCGACACCCTGTCGCCCACTGCAACACGGCGAACGCCCTCGCCAATAGCTTCGACCACACCTGCCCCATCGGACAACGGGACAAGAGGCAGCGGATAGTTGCCGCCAAAGCCAGAGACAATGGCGAGGTCGCGATAATTGAGGCAGGCATTGTTGAGTTTAACCAGCACTTGACCCGGTCCCGGCGTAGGCTTCTCAATATCCGCAGCTTTCAGGTTTTCGAGGCCAAACGCCCCCTCAACTTGCATCGCACGCATCACAGTCTCCCTGTTCGAATTGGGTGGTTTCAATTTCTGTTGTTGGTAACATCTGCGGCGGATCGACCTCCTGTCAATGGAGAGACGAAGCCAAATAGAAGGCGACAGCCACGTCGTAGCCGATGACGGAGGGGAAGCAATGAATCGCGCAGAATATAAAAGAGAGATGAAAGCGCGACAGGAGAAGCTCAATCTCGTGCAGCATGCCATGATCCGCCAAAACGAGCGCGGCATCATCGTCTTTGAAGGCTGGGATGCGGCAGGAAAAGGCAGCACCATCCGCCGCATTGCCTGGTGCGTGGACCCTCGTTCTCTAGATGTCTGGTCCATCGCCGCCCCAAGCGCATCCGAAATCAATGGCCATTGGCTGAAGCGGTTTTGGACCCGCATTCCCTCGCGAGGAGAGATCGGCGTCTTTGATCGCTCCTGGTATGGCCGCGTTTTGGTAGAGCGTGTTGAAGGGTTCGCCACGAGAGATGAATGGAAACGCGCCTATCGCGAAATCAATGAGTTCGAATGGTCACTCGCAGAAGAAGGCTACAAGATCGTCAAACTCTTCCTCGACATCACGCCAGAAACACAACTGGAACGTTTAAAAGCACGACTGGAAACGCCCACCAAACGCTGGAAGCTCACCGAAGACGACATTCGAAACCGCGCTCGCTGGAGCGAGTATGAAGAAGCCTATGCAGAAATGCTGAGCACTTGTTCCCCGGAGCATGCGCCGTGGCACAAGGTCAATGCCAACTCAAAGAAACACGCGCGCCTCGAATGTTTTGATCGCATTCTGGACTGCTTCTCAAACGGTCTCGACGTGGAACCACCAGACGTAAGCCCCATGGTGCGGGCTTATCTGAAAGATGCGAGCTAGCCATCGGTAACTGGATGGGGCAACCGGCGGGCCGTTGCAGCGCGCACAAGCTCATCCCAAATCTGCGTTTCCAGTTTCCGGGCAGCAGACCCTTCCACGGTTTCAGCATATGCCTGCAGCTCAATTAGGAGCGCAGACAGCCCATCATTGGCCTTATCCAGTTCACTAATCTTGAAACTCGCATCGCTCGACGCCGCTGCTGCGTCGACACGTGTCCGCAAATCCCCTGCCGGGAGTGCACCAACAGCATCGGCAAAGATCGCCCGCATTGCCGCATTCTCCTGCACACGAATATCTGCCGCCCGCTCAAACTCGGTCGCGGTTTGGAACATCATGAGCCCAATCACCGACGAACTTCCGACGGCATATTCTGATGACAGGTGCGGGGCAATGTCACTCAAGATGCGCTCAAAAGACCGCATCATCACTGTTTGAACATCAGGCTTCATGACCGCCCCTCCGCTTTGATAAGCTCCGGCATCCAGCCCGCCAATTGCCGATTGTGGACATCCGTACAGTACCAGCTGGAAAACGCCATGATCGGGTCGACATTATTCCCCCCATCATATTCCTTGGCTGCAGAAATCCAGATCGCAAGTCCCTTCACGGCAGAGAAAACCTCCCACCAGCGCAGCGCAACAGGATCGATCTCAATACCTGAATGTTCCGACCAGATGGCAAGAGCCTTGTCGCGGTCAATCATGCTGCCCGGGCGCGGATCATTGAAGGCCCACAACGGATCGGCCGCCCAGGCAATATCTTCAAGCGGATCTCCCAGATGACACATTTCCCAATCAAGAATGGTGCGCAGCTCGCCCTCCTCATTGTAAAGGAAGTTGCCCGTGCGATAATCCCCATGCACAACGGAAATCTTTTTCGGCGCTGGGGGTGGATTGCGCCGTAGCCATCGAATGGCGCCTTTGGCAATGGGCTGGGGACAAAGCGTGTCCCCATCAATCTCACCTTCCCAATAATCAAGCGCCACTTTCCAGCAGGTCTCGCGCGCCGGGTAGTCCGCACCATCAGCAAAACCAATCGCTGCTGGGTCCTGCCCCGCAATGAAGCCCAAGTGCCGCCAGAATTGCTCGCCGATTTTCTCCGCCAAAGGCCCATAAGGGTCCGGTCCAAAAGGAGACGCTGCCTGACAATTTTCGACCTGTTCCATCACAAAGAAAGGCCGGTCGAGCCATGTCACATCTGTTTCCAAATAGAGAGGCTCTGGCACCGGCAGGCCGGTCGGGTGGAATGCGCGATAAGCCTTGAACTCCACATCCCGCTCTGTTTCGATCAGACTTGATTCCGGATCGCGCCGCAAAATGAGGGCGCGCTCTTTCCGCGCTCCCGCTTCCGTCCAACTTGCGCGGAAGCGATAGGTCTCGCGACTTGCCCCACCGTGAATGCGCGACAGGCCGGTGACTTCATAGTCACTCCCAGCGGGGTTCCTGTGCGCCAGATAGGTGGCAGTCTTTTGAGCAATATCTTCCATCGGTCAAGGCGCCATATCAAGGAGGTCAGTAAACCCGGAAGGTTCATGACGCCCCATGATCAATTGCTCCAGAATGCCCGAACCATGCTTCACCTCACCACTGGGCAGCGTCATCTTTGCTTCAGAGAAAGCCTGGATATGAAGATAGGGCGGCATTGATCCGGAAATTTCATCGGTCTTGATCGCTTCGTAGCCGACCTCAAGCTCCCCATGCAGACTGCCATGGCCCCATTTGGGGTTCATATAGCCGAGCCCTGTCATGTAGAAATTCCACTTCGGGGTAAGCTCGATGAAGGTTTTTTCCCGCTTGTGATTTTCCATCTCAATGGTTGCGGACTTCGCAAAGCGCGTGCCCGATTGAAACTCAAGCTTGGACCAGCAGGACCGCGTATGTTCCGGCTCAGCGTCGCCCAGCCCACAAATCACCGCAGCCGTGTTCCACGGCTCGCCGCTCGCATACGTGTTCAGGTGATAGAGCGTGATGCAATCGTCAAAATTGAGCGGCGCCCAAAGCCAGTAAAATTGTGGGTCTCGCGCCGGCACAACAGCCTGCGCGTCTGCAGCGCCGATCGGCCGCGTGCCCCATGATCGATCACGGGTGCCGACAAAGGCATCGCGCGTGACGTCGATCCGGTCTCCATTCACTTCATACCACCCTTCCCAGGTGATGTTCTGCGTCATCCGTGTCACATCCATCATGGCGCGTGGCCCGTTGCGCGTGATGAACCGCGGCTCTTCGATAGCCTGCGCACGGGCATGAAAGGTAAGGTCCGCGCTGATGCCATGCTCGTTCTTGTCGACAATCAACCGCACAGACTGCAAGGGCTCAAGGATCTCCACCGCTATGGGTCCAACCTTCGTATTGAGGCGCTCTGAATGAAGAATGCGCGACGCATGCAGATTGTGCTGCACACCTTCATGCACCACACAGAAGGACGCATCCATCACGTTCAAATGCGGATAGACACCCAGCGCGGCGGCAAAAAACTGCGAGCCATCTTTCGTGTAACCGTTGAAGAAATACCGGTCATAGAAATTCCGGTCCGTGCCCGAATAGGCAATCGGTTCCGGTGTCTGATGTATCGGATATTCGTCACCTTTGGTGAGCATGCTCACGTCTCCCTAAACCTAGATTTCGCGGCAGTTCGCCGTCACTTTTGGCCAGCATGACAAACCGGGCTTCCAAGTCAACTAGGCCCCCTGCCCCTACGTCGATTATCTCACCTCGACTCGAAATCCGGAATGCGTACACTCCCTCTCAAGACACTCAGGCCTATCGACGGAACAAACATCATGAAACTCTGGCTATTGCTCGGCGCCGTAAATGGATTTCTGGCGGTTGGTTTTGGCGCCTTCGGCGCGCATGGATTGAAAGCCCGAGCGTCTGCGGTCGATCTTGCTGCATTTGAAACCGGCGCCCAATATCATATGACCCATGCCCTGGCCCTGTTGGCAGTTGCCTGGGTGGCCGCCAACGCCCCCTCACCTCTGGCAACAACAGCCGGATGGGCCTTCACAGTGGGCATTCTGCTCTTCTCCGGCTCGCTCTACTTTCTGGGCATCACCGGAAGCCGAGCCCTTGTGTTGGTCACACCTCTTGGCGGCACCGCTTTTTTGCTCGGCTGGTTCTGTCTGGCGATTGCAGCCTATCGCCTGACCTGACCTTCGCCGCACTAGACATGCTCGCAATCCTCCCCTAGTTTTCTGTACTACGGTCTATTTATAGGTCTGGGTGTTCCAAAAGCAGGAACAGCGTCAGGGAGGAAGACACACGTGACTGCAGAAAATATCCTTGTGATCGGCGCCGGAATTGCCGGGCTTAATGCGGCCTTGGCGCTGAACAAGACAGACCGTCGTGTAACATTGATTGAACGCGACCCGCCGCCACCAGAAGGCTCTGCGGACGAAGCCTTTGAGGTTTGGGAACGGCGCGGCGTCGGTCACTTGCGCCATAGTCATGCCTTCCTTGCGCGCCTCTATCTCCTGCTCCGCGAAAAATATCCAGACTTGTTGAAAGCCCTCATGGACGCAGGCTGTCGCGAGCTGCGCTTTGAAGATGGCGTGCCCGACACGCTCCGGGAAACCTATGAGCCGACGCAAGAGGACAATGATCTCACCATTCTGACCAGCCGCCGTACGACCCTTGAATTCATCATGCGCCGCTATGTAGCAACACTGCCGGGCGTGACCTTTATGACCGACACGCGCGTAAAGGGCCTGCGGCACGACCGTGCCGTCGATGGAACACCAAAAATCACCGGCGTGATTGTTGATAATGACGGCCAGGATCAAATCCTAAGCGCTGACCTGGTGGTTGATGCAGGGGGTAAGAACGCCCTTGGCATGGATTGGCTGGAGGCAGCCCGCATCCATGTCCGCGAAGAAGTCGAGGGGGCAGGAATTCTCTACTACACCCGCCACTACCGCCTGCGCGAGGGTCAGGAAGAACCCCAACGGGGCAAACTGCCCGCCGGTGCCGACCTCGGCTACATCAAGTACGGCGTCTTCCCAGCCGACAATGGCTGCTTCTCCATCACTCTGGCCGTTCCGGAAGTGGAGATGGAACTTCGCCGCCGCATTGTGCATCCAGAGGTTTTCGACACGGTGTGCCGTGCAATCCCCGCAATGGAGCCTTGGCTTGAAGAAACGCGCACGGAACCCAGGTCCAAAGTCTACGGAATGGGGGAACTGAAGAGCCAATGGCGACACCTGGTGGAAGGGGGCAAGCCCGTCGTGCTCAACTATTTCCCCATTGGGGATAATCTCATTCGCACCAACCCGCTCTATGGACGCGGCTGTTCCTTCGCCGCCGTTGAAGCCCAGGCCCTGAACAAGGCACTAGAGGCAACAGACGACCCCGCAGAACAAGCACGCCAGTACCATGCAGACGTCGCCCGCGACGTGCGCCCCTATTATGAGAGCATGCTGAAACAGGACCTTGCCGCGATCAGGCGCGCGGCTAATGGGCTCAACCCAGATTATAAGGCAGACATAAAAGCACGATTGGCCAAGAGTTTCATTGAGGATGCGATCAACATTGCGGTGCGCTCAGACATTGATCTCCTGCGCGACGTCATGCATGGCTTCCACATGCTGAGCCACCCCAACGCCTGGCTGAAAAAGCCCAAAAACTTTTTCAAGGTCATGCGGGTATGGGCACGCGGAAAAAAACGCAACAAGGCCTATTACCTGCCCCGCGTCGGACCAACACGCGACGAAATGTTTGAACTTCTCGAACTCTCCCCCACATTAGACTGGGAAAAATACAACAAGGCGGCATAAAGCCTCGCAATCAATAATAAGAATAAGGAAACACCATGGTCGACTTCGCCAATCCACGCTTTGTAAAAACCAATGGCCTCAACATGGCTGTCTATGAAGAAGGCGCTGGACTGCCCGTCATCTTCTGCCACGGCTTTCCCGAGCTCGCCTATTCCTGGCGACACCAGGTGCCTGCAGTGGCTGCTGCCGGCTTCCATGCCATTGCACCTGACCAGCGCGGCTATGGACGCACCGGTGGGCCAAAAGGCGAAGACGCAATCAGCCAATACGACATGGAACATTTGCTGGGCGACCTGATCGGCATGATGGACGAGATGGGCCTGGAAAAAGCGATCTTCTGCGGCCATGACTGGGGCGGTTTTGTCGTGTGGCAAATGGCGCTGCATCATCCCGACCGCGTCGCTGGTGTAATCGGTGTCAATACGCCTTACACGGCCCGGCCTCCTATGGACCCCATCGAATTGATGAAGATGGCCTTTGGTGAAGACATGTACATTGTCTTTTTCCAGAAGTTCGGCGTTGCAGAAGCGCTCTTTGAACAAGATATCGAGAAGACCATGCGCTTCTGGTATCGCCGCTGGACCATGTCACTGGCTGACTATGACGCACAGCCGGAAGAGAACAAAAAGCTGGCACTCGCCGAAGCGTTCAAAGCACCCGAAAGCGAATGGGTGGGCGAAACGCTGCTGACGCCTGAAGAGTTCGACTATTATGTGAACGCCTTCAAAACCTCCGGCTATGAAGGGGGCATCAACTGGTACCGCAACTTCACCCGCAACTGGGAAAAGTCAGCAGGCATTGAAGAGAAGATCAATGTGCCCTGCCTCATGATCTCCGCCGCCAATGATGTGGTGCTGCGCCCCGAGATGGCCGACGGTATGGAGAACTTCATTCCAGACCTTGAGAAGCACATCATTCCAGATTGCGGTCACTGGACCCAGTCTGAAAAGCCCGACGAGTTGAGCGTGCTGATCACAGATTGGCTTCAACGACGTTTTGGCTAACCCACAGACGGATCACCGTCCTGCGGTGCTATTCGTCCAAGATTACGGATAATGTGAGGATACCCTCTCAAAATAGAATAAGACTGTGCGTTCTGCCCATTGCTATTCTGGTGCAGAGTTCCAAATTCGCGGTCAACAATATCTTCTATCCACCGAGAAGCTCCGCCGGATGACGTCCCACCAAGGGCTATTTCTCGAATAGGTCTCTCGCACACGGATATTGTTTCTGCGAGCACTTCCCATATCGCCTTTTTTTCAACCTGCGCACAGCCATCGCCACCGGTTGAGTAGAATGTCAGACATTTCGGGGCAGAGGAGAAATTCCCGCTCAAAAATTCTCTGAATCTGATATCGGAGAATGCCGAGTACATTCCTTCTACTTTCTTTTGCCAAAGAGCTATTAGCGGAAGCAATACGATCAATTCGATTTGAGCTTTGGATTCCCATGCAGTAACAACAGACCTAAATAAGTCGAACGCCTGTTCGATGTCTCGCAACCCAAGAGAGAACTCACTCGCTACATCGGAAAAGAATTCTTCATGATTTTTTCCTGGTGGCGATGAGAGTAGTTCTTCGGGAAACCGATATTCCGAAAACAGTTTTGCAACAAATTCCGACGGTGAAGGTTCTGCGAATCGGAACGAGCGATCGAAAAACCGAGAGAGATATCGTTCACTCGCAAACTCGGAACCATAAACAGACCGAATTGCGTGCTGAAGCTGCTCACTATCGGTTGCAATGACAAACACAACATCATCAATGTCAAAAAGGTGTTTCACTCGCTCAAGCATCGCAATCGCATACGGAGGACGACAACGGTCGAGCTCATCAATCAAAACAAATAGCGGGAGCTTCTGTGATTTTCTCCCGCTTAGAGCCACCAAAATAGAAGTCAGTGTTTCCCGGAAGGTCCTAATCTCGTCGCGCTCCTCGAAGAAGCCGTCAATCGCATCCCCAGTCGCAGATGCGAGAGTTTCAGTCGCGTCTGATACCTCGTCTTTGATCTCGGCAATTTCCTGTTCCACCAGCTCGACCGAAGCTCCGATCAATAGCTTGGCTCCCTGCTTGGCAAGTCCCTTCCCTACCGAGCGGGCGATGTTTGATGCAGACTTGCGGACCTTGCCCCAATCAGTCCTGAGCTTCTTGTTCGAGGACAGCAATGGAGAGATGGCTCCATCTATTGCACTAACCACAGCAATCATTGGGTCTTCAGCGTGATCATCTGCCCAGGCGTTTACGTAGGCAACCGGATACCCGTCTTCGGAAAGCTGTGCTTCTAGTCCCTTCAGGAAAAACGTTTTCCCATCGCCCCATTGCGCATCAATATTCAACACGTAGGACTTGGGTCGCCCCATCTCGCCGCGCTCATCTACTCGATTGAGCAGAAATTTAATGAGAAACTCGGCGTCATCTCTTCGTCCGAGCTTGTCTTTCTCCCAATGTTCTGCGGCGGCTGTCATGAGATGCCTCTATATTTTTAGTCCAAAAAGGAAACTCCAGTTTTAGTTAGAAAGGTGTGGCTGTCCACCCCACTCATTCCCTCGCCTTCAGAGACATTCCGGCGTAGGCTCCCTCCTAAATTGCTGTGCGACAAGCTGGGAGCCTAAGCCATGACACCGGACCTTATCTTTCTGATCGCAACCTACGGCATCATGCCGTTTTGGCTGTTGCTCGCCATTGCGCCCAAATGGGAACTTACCCAGACACTTGTGCATAGTGCGCTCATCCCCATCGTGATCGGCATCGGCTATTCGTTCTATGTCGCGACAGGGGCCTTCAGCGTCGAGGGAGGCGGCTTCGGCACGTTGCAAGCCCTGATGGTTGCCTTCACCGTGCCAGAAGCCGTCATTGCCGGATGGCTTCACTATCTCGTCTTCGATCTGTTTGTCGGTGCCTGGGAAGTCCGTGACGCACAGAAGCGCGGCATCAATCATTGGCTGGTTGTGCCTTGTCTCTTCTTCACTCTGATGCTGGGACCTGTTGGTCTGCTGCTTTACATCGCGCTGCGCTTTGCGACCCGCAAAGGCGGCTGGACCCTGGACCAATCAGAGAACCCGGCCTGACCCATGCGTGAGATCGAAACCCTCCTCTTTGCGAACGAGACCTTCTATCGCGCCGTCGCCGACCGTGACATGGACGCGCTAGAGGGACTGTGGTCCGTTACCGTCCCTGTCTCATGCCTCCACCCCGGATGGCCACCGCTCCATGGACGCGACGAAGTGATGGAGGCCTGGCTCCGGATTGTGACCGGCCCCGCCCCTCCGGCGATCGAATGTCAGGCAGCGACCGGGCATCTCATCGACACAACCGGCCTTGTCACATGTTACGAGCGCATCGGAAACGAATGGTTGGTCGCAACCAACCTCTTCGTGCGCGAAGGAAATGGCTGGGCCATGTATCACCATCAATCAGGCCCGGCATCTCAGCCCCCGGATCAGGACATGATCGCGCCCACGCCGCCAGCAAATTGACCTTTCTGACTATAGAAGTCGTCGCAGACAGATTATGGCATGTTAACTGACATTTCTGTCACCGGACGCTTGTTGCGTCGCAACACCTTGGGTATGATCCCGCCAGCCGAGCACCATACCCAGGTTGCAGGACCCGTTTCGTGCGGCCTGAATGGACGCTCAGCAGCCAGAATGCTAGGACCGACCGTCGAAAAGCTGGACAATTGAGCACGTAAGCCCTTTTGCCCCAGAAGACCGACAGAGAAGCGGTTCATAACAGAAGATGAGAAGGAGAGGTGGATGTCGCAGGCGCTGGAAAACCAGGCCCTGGCTCCTGTTGCCGAGCCGGTCGAGACAACCGATCGTCAGGATGCCACCATTGAAGCTCTTAAGGGCGACCGTCCCCTTCGGATTTTGCTCCCAAGCTACCGGTCCAATTCGACGACCGGCGGGCAAGGCGTCTATATGCGCCATATTTCAAAGGCGCTTGCGGATCTCGGCCACCATGTGGACGTGATTTCCGGCCCGCCTTATCCAGACCTGGACCCCCGCATCGGGTTGATCAAACTTCCGTCCCTCGACCTCTACGCAACGCCCCACCCCATCCGCGCTTTTCGGCCCTGGATGTTGAGATCAAAAATCGATCTCTTTGAATGGTGGAGCCACAATTGGGGTGGCTTCCCAGAGCCTTACACGTTTGGTGAACGGCTGGCGGAATACATGGTCGACAAGATCGATCAGTATGATGTGATGCATGACAACCAGACATTGTGCTGGGGCATGTTGAAAGTGCGCGACATGGGCCTACCCGTCGCTGGCACCATCCATCACCCGATCACCATGGACAAGCGCATCGACATTGCCGCGATGCCAAATCCGTGGATGAAGTTTTTGAAATGGCGCTGGTATACCTTCCTCAACATGCAGATGAAGGTCGCACACGAACTTGACCCGATCATCGTGGTCTCAGAAAGCACCCGTCAGGATGTGAACAAGGACTTCGGTCTGCCACTGGACACAATGCAGGTGGTGCATCACGGCATTAATCACATCCAGTTCCATCCAATGCCCGAAGTGAAGCGCGTCGACAATCGTCTGATCGTGTGCGCGAGCGCCGATGTGCCCCTCAAGGGTCTCATCTTCCTGATCCGGGCTTACGATAAGCTCCTGAAAGAACGGCCAGACCTGGAACTCTATGTGATCGGCAAACTGCGCGACGGCCCGACCAAGAAAGAACTGAAACGCCGCGGTCTGATGGACAAGGTCAAGTTCATTTCCGGCATGACCGACGATGACATTACCCGCGCGTATGCAGAAGCAACCATGGTCATCTCCCCTTCCGTCTATGAAGGCTTTGGCTTCCCTGCTGGTGAAGCCATGTCCTGTGGCGCACCTGTCATTGCAACGACCGGCGGATCGCTTCCGGAAGTTGTAGGCGAGGCAGGGGTGATTGTTCCTCATTCAAATCCAGATGCTTTGGCCGACGCCATTGCAGATCTTCTCGACAATCCCGCAAAACGTGACGAACTGGGCCGCAAAGCCCGCCAGCGTGTGCTCGACCATTTCAAATGGGAACGGACCGCGCGCCAAGTCGTCGATATTTACCGCCAGGCCATGCAAGATGCAGACAATCAATCTAGACAAACTGGGTCTTAAGGACGGCGAATATGTGCTGGACCTTGGCTGTGGCGAAGGTCGGCATGTACACGCTGCCTATCACCACAAAGTTTGCAATGTCGTCGGCCTTGATCTGGCCTTTGACGATGTCAAAAAAACCCGCGATGGTTTTGTCCATTGCCCCGATCTGGAACCAGACAGCAAACGCCGCTGCACGCTGGCGGTCGGCAATGCGCTCACCCTTCCCTTCGCTGACAACAGCTTCGACAAGGTTGTCTGCTCTGAAGTGATGGAGCACATCCCGAACTATCGGCAGGCTCTGGCCGAAGTGAACCGCGTGCTAAAGCCTGGCGGCACTTTTGCCGTTTCTGTCCCCCGCTACTGGCCTGAACGGGTGTGTTGGGCATTATCAGACGATTATCACAATGAGCCAGGAGGCCATGTCCGCATTTTCCGGACAAGCCGCTTGAAAAAAGATGTGGAAGCCACCGGGGCAACCTTCAAGCACCGTCACTGGGCCCACGGTCTGCACTCGCCTTACTGGTGGTTGCGCTGTGCGGTCGGTGTGAAAAAGACTGATTCCAAGCTCGTCAATTTCTATCACCGGCTTTTGGTCTGGGAGATTACAGACAATCCCCTGCTGACCCGCATTCTTGAAGGCATTGCAGGGCCGTTGATGGGCAAAAGCGTCGTCCTCTATTTCAACAAGACGGCGGCATCAGCATGACCTTGCTCACTAAGGGCGACCGCCTGCCAGACGACTTCTTCAAAGGGTCTATTGTGCGCATTCGCGAATTGCAGCGCGACAATGGGGCGATCCCTTGGTTCGACGGCGGCGTCATTGATCCCTGGAACCACACCGAAGCCGCCATGGGACTGGCCGTGCTTGGCGAAATGCAGGCCGCAGAAAGCGCCTACGCTTACCTCATGGACACCCAGCTGGATGATGGCTCCTGGTGGGGAGAGCTTGGGTCCGCCGTTCCAATGGACGAGGAAGAGCAACGCTATACAGGCGGAGAAGAAGGCGCAGGCAAACCTGTCCGCGACACCAACTTCGCTGCCTATATCGCAACCGGCGCCTGGCATCATTTCCTGCTAACCGGCGACAAAACCTTTCTCACCGACATCTGGCCTCACGTGAAGAAAGCGATGGAATTCATCCTTGCTCACCAGACAGAGCATGGCGAAATTCGCTGGGCGGCAGACGACCCCCATACACCAGAAGATGACGCGCTGATCACTGGCTGTTCGTCGATCTACAAAAGTCTCGAATGCGCGATCCACATCGCTGCTGAGATGAATGAGCCCACCCGCGAATGGACTCTCGCCCGCCAACGTTTGGGCGAAGCACTGCGCGACAAGCCGCACCGATTTGATCGCACATGGGCACCGAAGACGCGCTACTCCATGGACTGGTATTATCCCGTACTTGCAGGAGTCATGACCGGCGACGCCGCAGTGAAACGCCTCGCGTCCAAATGGGATATTTTCGTTGCAGAGGGCAAAGGCTGCCGCTGCGTCTTGGATGAACCATGGGTGACAGTCGCGGAGTCAGCCGAACTCGTTATGGCACTGCTCGTTTCAGGTCAGCGCAAGAAGGCCGAACAACTGCTTTCCTGGCAACACCAATGGCGGGCAGATTGTGGCGCCTATTGGATGGGCTTCCAGTTTGAAGACAAGGTTGCCTGGCCTCAGGAACGTCCTGCCTGGACCGCCGCAGCGGTTATCCTGGCGACGGATGCTGTTATCGGCATGACACCAGCCTCGCATCTATTTGCTGAGCGGACCCTCGCCGAGGCGGCGGAGTAGCCGAAGCGACTTCACGGTTTCAATTTCTTCAAACAGCTGCGACGCAATCGCCATCTTGTAAATCTCATAAGGGGCCTGCCCTCCATCCTTGGGATCGGGAAAGACATCATGGATGGCAAGAATGCCCCCGGGAATGATCTTTGGCGCCCAGAGACGATAATCGTTAAGCGCATGCTCCAACGCATGCCCGCCATCAATAAACACCATCGCGAGCGGCGTCGCCCAGTGACGGGCCGCAACGGTGGAAGGCGCCACCAGAGGAATAACACTATCCTCAAGTTTGGCAGCTCGAAGTGTCCGGCGAAACAAAGGGAATGTGTTCAGCATGCCGGTTTCCTGGTCGGCGAGGGAGGCATCGTGATGCTCCCACCCCGCCTGATTTTCCTCAGACCCCAGGTGATGATCGAGCGCATAGAGCACTGAGCCCGTTTCCTGGCACGCGAGACCATAATAAACGGTCGACTTCCCGCAATAGGACCCCACTTCAAGACAGGGCCCCCGCCCACTGACGTCACGCGCCGCCTTGTAGAGAGCGTTGCCCTCAGCCGGGTCGAGGAACCCTTTTACGGTTTCAATATCAAGAGGAAGCGTTACACCGGTCATCTGTCTCTTCTCGTTGGGCCTGTCAGAACTGTTCTTATATAGAAATTTCAGCCGCGCGCATGGGTGACAGCGGAAACAAAGGTCGCTGCCCGGCGGCGGGTCTCATCAAGGTCGCCATTCACATCAAATACAGCGGACCCAACCCCAAAACCATCAGCCCCTGCACTCCACCAATCAGCCACATTGTCGGCATCAATCCCGCCTGTGGGCAGCAAAAGCACTTCTTCCCGTGGCATCACAGACCGCCAGGCAGCGATGGCCTTAGGAGAGAGAACCTCAGCGGGAAAAATCTTCAACGCAGCCGCCCCTGCATCAAGTGCCGCAAAGGCCTCAGAGGGTGTAAAGACACCTGGCACCGGAATGAGACCGATATCGAGCGCCCCAATGATAAGCGAGGCATCAAGATGCGGCATCACGGCCAGCTCACCGCCTGCATTGGCCAGGGCGGCCAGATCCTCCACGGTGCGGAGCGTTCCTCCCCCCACCAGAACATCATCATCAACTTCCGATTTTATCGCCTCAATGGAGTGAAGGGCCCCATCGACATTGAGCGGCACTTCCATAATGCAAATACCGGCCTCTGCCAAAACGCGGGCCGTTGCAGCGGCACTTTTAGGGTCGATACCGCGCAGGATTGCCACAACCGGCATCCGATCAAGCAAAGATCTTAAGCTGCTCAACGCTCAAGACCCGTCATCCGAAGGCTCTCATCCCAAAGGCGCTTGGCTGTCTCTGCATTCCGGGCAGCACGTGAGGGTTGAACCCGCTTTTTCTTGATGTAATAGCCGCCGGTCTCGCCCGCCACACCATCATCAGAAGCCAGATGGACACTCGTTTCCGCTCCCTTCTCCGGAGAGATTGCGAAAATCTTCCCCACTTTGAAGAGCGCACTAAAGGCCGCGTTATTGTTTTCGCCGAACCGCGACGCAACGAATCCCGGATGCAGGCAATTGGCTGTAACCCGCGTTTCCTTCCATTGCTCTGCCAGCTCACGGGTGAAGAGAATGTTGGCAAGTTTCGAACGTTGATAGGCGCGCCACGCAGAGTACGCCCCACTTTGCCCATCCAGATCTGCAAAGTTGAGATCGGAGCCGCGATGCGCCACCGAAGCAACGGTCACGACACGGCCCTGATCGGCCTCAACCAGTTGATCTTTCAAAAGGGACGTCAGCAAAAAGACGCTCAGATGATTGAGAGCGAATGTCATTTCAAACCCGTCGCTCGACATCTTCTTCCCGACAAACATCGCACCTGCATTGTTCACAAGAACATCCAGCTTCGGATTGACCGCACTAATCTCTTGTGCGACCTCGCGAACATCCGCCAGATTTGACAAGTCAGCTTTGAAAAACTGGATGTCGGCATTGTCTGTCTGGCGCTTTAGCTCCTCGACAACCCGGGCTCCCTTTTCCGCATTCCGCGCAACAAGACCAACAGAAGCACCTGTTTCCGCTAAACGCCGGGCCGTTATGAGGCCGATACCGTCCGTCGCCCCTGTCACGATGATCCGTTTTTGTCCCATTTCGCCCCCACCTTTTGTTCTAATTTTTCTCGTTCAGACGAATAGTTAACACCAAAACAGTATTTAGCTGACGTTTTTGGCCACCTTCTGACAATCGGTCAACGATTAAGCAATAAAGCTCCCCAATACTGCAGGGAATTCGGGATCTCATCGGGGATGTGCATGTGATGGCTGAGACAGGCAAAAATGCGCCAAATGACAATGAATATGACGCTATTCTCGCAGCTGTCTTAGAGACGCCGCGCGGCCGGTGGTTCATTGATGAATTTACACAGCGCAACAGAACCGCGGATACAGAAAAGCTCCTGACGGCAATTGAAGCTATCGGGAATGTTGCGAATGCGAATGCAACAACCGCCTCAACACCGACAGTCGATGTATTACGGCTGGAGCTGCAAGAGATGAGCGCCTCCATTCAGCAAACCCGCTCCGAAATTGCAGCCATCAAACCGACCGATGGCGGCAATAACAGGATCATGAGCGCCACCGGCGAGCTTGACGCGATTGTCACCGCCACGGAGCGCGCCACATCCGAAATTCTGTCCGCAGCGGAGCGAATTCAGGAGATCTCCGACAAGCTAAAGGAGAACGGCGGCGACGAAGATCTTTGTGACGAACTAGAGGCCCATGCAACCGCCATCTTCATGGCCTGCTCCTTCCAGGACATTACCGGCCAGCGGACAACCAAAGTTGTTCAAGTGCTTCATTATCTGGAACATCGGGTCAACTCGATGATCAGCATTTGGGGGGTTCAGGCCGGCGACGAAGACGCGGCAATGTCCACAGCACACCTAGATCCGCAGGATACGCGGCCTGATGCACACTTGCTGAATGGCCCGCAAGCAGAAGACAAGGCAACGTCACAGGATGATGTTGATGCGATGCTCAACGGCGAGGATTTCACTGGCGACAGTGAGGACACCGATGCGGCCGCGACCCCAGGTACCCAATCGGAGAAAGTCATCGCGGACGATCTGGAATTCGTTGAACCGGCTGCGGCTCCAGCAGTGGCAGCAGCAGTTGCCACCGCTGAGCCCGAGGCCAGTGGAGAGTCAGAAGAAAACGGGCAGGATGATATCGACGCTATGTTCGACTAGTCACCCGTAAGGTCACTGCTTATCGAGATACCCAATTGGTTGCGTGGACCTGCCACGACCCAATTCGTTCGTCAGATCTTTCAGACAGGTCATCAGGCCCCGTCCACGACACATGCGTCATAGAAAACGGCGACACGTCAAACTGAAACCCACTCTCATTGGGTAGATCAAGCACCAGGACCATCGCCGCGCGAATGAGCGCCAGATGAGTGACCACCACCAGGGGGCGGTCTGGATAATGTTGGGTCATGCGCTCAATAAACCCGGCCACGCGGGTCACAACCGCATCAAAACCCTCTCCTCCTTCAGGCAAAATGGATGCTGGCCCAGACCAATCCAGCTGAGGATTTGCCTTATGGACTTCTGCCTGACGACGCCCCGCCCAGCTTCCGAGATCCTGGTCGGTGAGGTCTTCAACACTCACAGCATTGGCGGAGGGGTCAAGTGCGTGAACGGTCTGCCGGGCGCGCGCAAGCGGCGAAGTCAACCACACAGCCCCCGTCGGAAGCTGCGTCACCAACCGTCGCGCCATCGCCGCATCAGGGGGAACCGTCGGCAAATCAAGCCGACCCGCATATCTGCCGGGATCCTGAAGCGGTGCGCCATGACGCACCCAATACCAATCTGTCCGCATGTTACCTGCCCGACTCACCCTTTAAGACACCAGTATGCCCACTCTCGGAGGGTCACCCCAGCCATTAGGTGGCCTGACCCACCCGTCTCTGCTATGACCAAGCCCATCAAAACCTCACTTATACCCCTTCTCTCTAAAGGACTGAGCCATGTCAGACCCCATCATTCTCGTTGAAAAATCAGGCGGCATCGCCACCGTTACCCTCAACCGGCCCGGTGCCATGAACGCTCTTTCCCAGGAGCTCCGCGAAGCCATCGCCGACACCTTCCAGGATTTGGAAACAGACCCAAACATTCAGGTTGCTGTCCTCACCGGCGCAGGCCGCGCCTTCTGTGCGGGTCTCGACCTCAAAGAACTGGGCGAACAAGGTCTGACCGGGCCTGACAACGCGGTTACCAACAAAGACCCGGTTACGTCCATCAAGCAATTCAGCGGACCTGTCATCGGTGCCATCAATGGCGTCGCCATTACCGGCGGCTTTGAGCTCGCATTGGCATGTGACGTATTGATTGCATCAACCCAGTGCCGCTTCGCCGACACCCACGCCCGTGTCGGCATTTTGCCGGGCTGGGGATTGTCGCAAAAGCTCTCCCGCGCCATCGGCATTTACCGGGCAAAAGAACTCTCTCTGACAGGCAATTTCCTGAGCGCTGAGCAAGCCGCAGATTGGGGACTGGTCAACCGGGTGGTCGAACCTGGAGACCTGCTGAGTACCGCACAGGGTCTCGCCGCCGATATGCTCACCGTCGTCCCAGAGTGCCTGCCAGCTTACAAAAAACTCATCGATGATGGTTTTGCAGAAAGCTTTGGCGACGCCCTTAAAACAGAGCTCAAAGTCTCCGGTGCCGCCAATTCCAGCGTTTCTGCAGACGCAGTTGAAAGCCGGCGGGCGGGTATCCAGCAACGCGGTAAAAACCAAACGAACTAACGGCAGGCTGAGACGCAAGGGAACCCTTGCCTTCCGCCCTCCCACTCGCACTTTCCATTGAGGGGTACTAAACTGCTCCCCAATGGAAATGCCTTTGGGAGGAGGACCTCATGCACGATCTCGTTATTCGCGGTGGCACAGTCTATGACGGCACTGGCGGCGCGCCCTTTAAGGCAGACATTGCGATAGATGGTACCACCATCACTCTGGTGGGCGACGTCAGCGACAAAGGTCGCACAGAAATTGACGCGTCCGGCCAGATCGTGACACCCGGCTTCGTCGACATCCACACCCACTATGACGGCCAGGTGACCTGGGACCCCTATCTTCAGCCCTCCACCTTTCACGGTGTCACAACCGCAGTCATGGGGAATTGCGGGGTGGGATTCGCCCCCTGCAAACCAGATGAGCATGATTGGCTCATCGGCCTGATGGAAGGTGTGGAAGACATTCCGGGCGCGGCGCTTGCCGAGGGAATTGACTGGCGCTGGGAAAGCTTCCCGGAATATATGAAGGCCGTTGAAGAGTCCCCGCTCGCCCTCGACATTGGCTTGCAGGTTCCTCACGGTGCGCTGCGCGCCTATGTGATGGGCCAACGGGGGGCTGACCTGGAACCCGCAAACGACGATGACATCAAACAAATGTCAGCGCTTGTGGTTGATGCGCTAGACGCCGGGGCGCTTGGCTTCTCAACGTCGCGTACTGAAAAACACCGGGACAAAAACGGGGCCCACACCCCGAGCTTCAAAGCCGAACAAGCCGAGCTTCACGGCATCGCCGCCGCCATGGGCAAGGCCGACAAAGGTGTCATCCAGCTGATTGCTGACTTCTGGGATTTCGAGCCGGAATTTGCCATGCTGCGCGGCATGGTGGAAGTCTCGGGCCGCCCCCTCTCCCTCACAATTGAACAGGATGATCGCCACCCGGACATTTGGAAAAAAGTGCTGGGTGGCATTGGAGAGGCAGCCGCCAAGGGACTTCCCATGCGGGGACAGGTGCCACCACGCCCGACTGGCGTTTTAATGGGCCTCACCTCTACGCTCAATCCCTTCTTGCTCCACCAGACATTCCGCGAAATTGCACACCTGCCGCTGGAACAACAGGTGAAGGAACTGAATGACCCCACCTTCCGTGCGAAACTCCTGGCGGAAGAGCCGGATTATCCCGAAGGTCAGATCATCACCATGCTCTGCACCGCCTATCACAAAATGTTCGAGCTGGGTGATCCGCCCAATTACGAACCAGCACCAGAAGACAGCGCTGGAGCGGTTGCGGAGACGAACGGCACAACACCCCGCGAACAAGTCCTCGACTGGATGTTGAAGCGCGACGGCAATGCGCTGCTCTATTTCCCATTGATGAATTATATGGGCGGCAGCCTGGACGATGTCCACACCATGATGACCCACCCAAACGTTGCTTTTGGCCTGGGCGACGGCGGTGCTCATGTCGGCATTCTATGTGATGCAAGCTTCCCAACCACCATCCTCACCCATTGGGGTCGGGACCGAACGCGGGGGCCCAAACTGGCGCTCGAATGGTTGGTCCACGGACAGACAAAAGCAAACGCTGAGATTGTCGGGCTTCATGATCGCGGCATCCTTGCGCCAGGCATGAAGGCGGATGTGAATGTGATCGACTTTGACAATCTGCGCATGCATTCGCCGGAAATCGTCCACGACTTGCCTGCAGGCGGTAAACGGCTCATCCAGAAGGCGAGCGGGTACACCGCCACCATCATCTCCGGCGAGGTCGCGTTCGAAAACGGCACCCCAACCGGCAAGCTGAATGGAAAGCTCATCCGTGGAGCTCAATCCCGGCCCGATGGTGTTCATATTCCGGTAGCAGCAGATTGAACTAATACCGCCCCGTCGCTCAGACCAGCCATATTTCTGGAGAATCGTGCGTCCTCAGGGTATTGAGATTGATGGCTTCTTCTTCCGTTCGTGAAACAGATCTCTATGCCCCCATCAAGCTGATGCTTGAGGGACAGGGCTATGAAGTCAAAAGCGAGATCGGGGCGGTGGACGTCGTCGCCCGGCGGGGAGACGACGCTCCACTCATCATCGAGATGAAAACCGGTTTCGCCTTATCCCTGTTTCATCAAGCAATTGCCCGGCAGGCACTAACCGACACAGTCTACATTGCCGTCCCGCGCGGACGGGGAGCCGCCTTCCAAAAAGCCCTTAAGGCCAACACAGCACTTTGCCGGCGTCTTGGGCTGGGCCTCATCACCGTACGGCTCGCAGACAGCCTTGTTGAAACCCATGCCGACCCCAGCCCCTACACGCCTCGGAAATCAAAGCGCAAAAAGGCAGAACTCCTGAGGGAGTTTAACAAGCGCGTGGGTGATCCAAACAAAGGCGGGTCAACACGACAGGGATTGATGACGGCCTATCGGCAAGACGCACTGCGCTGTCTGCACATTCTTCATGTGAATGGAGCGACGAAGGCAGCACACATCGCCCAACAATCAGGTGTCAAAACCGCCCGACGCATTATGGCCGACAATCACTATGGCTGGTTTGAACGCGTTCAGACGGGGATCTACACACTCACGCCAAGAGGACAAAAAGCCGTCAGCGAATATAGCGACACAACCAAAACGCTGCTGCAGGAGAGAGAGGCAGACGAGCGGATGGGGCCCGAAGTCACATCACGTCGGTGTCCCTAAGTAAAACGTTGCAATCGCGACACATTCTTAGAAGAAACTGCGAACGCTGTTGAAAACCATTTGCAACTAAGTCCTCCCATGCCTACCCATACTTCCCAGAATTGACAATCGGCGTGCACCTCCAACACGCCTTAGAAAAATGGGAAATCATGAGAAACCTGCTGAAGAAAATCGCGCTGAGCGGAACCGCCCTCACCCTGCTCCCAGCCGCGGCAATGGCCGAAACTTCCTACCCCCGCATTGAAGCAGTTATCCCTGTCGAGATTGAACACGACTACGCATTCGATTCTGACGTAAAGGCAAACGAACTCCACAACACGTTCGCAGTGATCGAGCCTGAAGTGTCAATCCAGTTCTCAGAGAACTTCTCAATCGAAGCAGGTCTCGTATTTGAGAATGTGAATGACCCCGTGGGAGATCGTTTCTTCGAAGACCAGGGCCTCTTCATCGAACAATTGTTCCTGCAATATTCAGGCGACAATTTCACCGTCATCGCCGGTAAGTTCAATCCTGTCTTTGGCGCAGCCTGGGACCGGGCACCTGGCATTTATGGTGTCGACTTCGCAGAAGATTATGAAATCACCGAACGGATCGGTTTTGGCGCCGATTACACATTCGGCAGCGAGACATCCGGCGAACATACTGTTTCAGCGTCTACCTTTTTCGCAGACACCTCTTTCCTCGCACAGACATTCATCAACAGCCGTGGACAACCGCGCATTGGTGATGGCGGACCAAGTAACACAGAAGACTTCTCTTCTTTCGCCGTCAGCATCGACAGTGAAAGCGTCCCGGCTCTGGGCGGTCTTGGCTACACACTTGGCATTTCCCACCAGGCTGAAGGACGCGGAAACACAGATGATCAACTCGGTCTCGTTGCTGGCCTCTTCGGCAGCTTCGACATCACCGACACAGTCGCTTTTGAACCTATCGTCGAATACGCAATCTTGAACAATACCGGGGCAACCGTAGCGGACACAGACTATCTGACCGTTGGCGGTGCCTTCCTTCACGGACCATGGAACGTGTCCCTATCCTACACGGGCCGTAATATGGATCCAAACACAGCCGGTGCTGCCGACGTGGAAGACCACCTCTTCCAGGCATCAACGGGGTATGCGTTTGAAAATGGTCTCACCGCTGACTTCGGCTATCGCTTTGCTGAAGAAGGACGTTCAGACACTCACATACTAGGCCTGCTCTTCACCTACGAACTGGAAGTATCGACCAACTAAGTCGACGCCCCCTCGTTCTCCATTTCAAGGAAAAGAGACATGAAAAAATTCTCCCTCGCCCTGGCGGCCAGCGCCTTTTTGGCAACGGCATCCTTGGCATCAATGGCGTCTGCGGCAGAGCCTGCTGATATTCTCGCGACCTATGCCGACATTGCAGAAGCCGGTTACACAGACTCACTGACGACTGCACAAACGTTGAAGGCAAGCATCATCGCCCTCATCGCTGAGCCATCAGACCAAACGCTGTCAGCAGCGAAAGAAGCATGGGTCGCTGCCCGCGTGCCCTATCAGCAGACAGAAGCCTATCGTTTCGGCAATGTCGCTGTTGATGAATGGGAAGGCAAAGTAAACGCCTGGCCGCTTGATGAAGGTCTAATCGATTATGTGGACGCAGGTGCTTATGGCGAAGAAAGAGATGAAAACGCTTTTTATGCTGCAAACATTGTTGCGAACGCCACCCTCACCATTGGTGGACGTGAAATCGATGCAAGCAACATCACACCGGATTTGCTCCGCGACCTTCATGAGATTGATGACGTAGAAGCCAATGTGGCGACAGGTTATCACGCCATTGAATTCCTACTCTGGGGACAAGACCTGAACGGCACAGGCCCCGGCGCTGGCAATCGCCCAGCAACGGACTACGCGTCTGGCGAAGCCTGCACAGGCCGTAATTGTGATCGTCGTGGTGCTTACCTTCTGGCAGCAACCGATCTCATGATTGCAGACCTCGAAGAGATGGCGGCAGCCTGGGGAGATAACGGCTCTGCCCGCGCAGCCCTGGGCGAAGGCAAAGAAGGCCTCGGCATCATCCTCACCGGTCTTGGCAGCCTCTCCTACGGTGAACTGGCAGGCGAGCGTATGCGCTTGGGGCTCATGCTTCACGATCCAGAAGAAGAGCATGACTGCTTTGCTGACAACACACACAACTCGCACTACTACGATGCGCTCGGCATTTCCAATGTCTATCGCGGAAGCTACACGCGGGTTGATGGTAGTGTCGTGAGCGGGGCAAGCCTTTCCGACCTTGTACGCACTGTCTCAGCAGATCTTGACGCAGAAATGCTCGTCAAGCTCGATGCCACTCAAGCTGCAATGCAGACCATGAAAGACACCGCCGACAGTGGCGACATGGCCTATGACCAGATGATTGGCGAAGGCAATGAAGCGGGCAATGCGACCGTCCAGGCAGCTATTGACGGATTGGTCGATCAGACCAGAACGATTGAGCGGATCGTTGCCGCAATCGAGCTCGACGAAATCGAGATCGAAGGATCAGACAGCCTCGACAATCCGGAAGCTGTTTTCCAGTAAGCTTCACTCGCAGTGATGCGTTCGTGGCCCGGCTCCCCTGTTCTCAGTGCGGCGTCGGGCCACATTTCGTTTTAGACCCCGGTTGCGTATCGTTATGAGAATGAACAGCAAAAGCGGCATATTGAGTGCCTTAACCGCCCTCACTCTTCTTGGGTCTCCTGCCGCAGCCGAAATGACGGCTGTTGAACGCGCCGCCATCCTCTCCCCAACCACAAATTTTGGTATCGCTGAAACTCATGAGCACCTTTCCGGGGGGCTTGCGACGAACACCCGTCGCTTTGACCGGGAAGCTCTTTCTCAACCATCGCAAAATATGAGCTTTGAGGAACGGGGCGATTTTTTCGTCGGCAATGGCTTCTTCAAACGACTTTGGGTGACAGCTCCCAGCTCAACAACGTCTGCCGATGGACTGGGGCCCCTCTACAATGCGCGCGCCTGCCAGCGCTGCCACTTGAAAGACGGTCGCGGGCATCCTCCCGCCAACAATGAGGATAATGCGGTTTCTATGTTCCTGCGTGTCTCCATCCCACCGCAGACAGAGGAAGACGCCAAAGCAATTGCAGATCATCTGCTCAATGTCATCCCGGAACCGACCTATGGCGGGCAGCTTCAAGATATTGCGACGCCCGGTCACGCAGCCGAAGGACGCATGGTCATCGACTACACCGATGTAGAGGTGCATTTTGCTGACGGTGAGGTCACGACACTTCGCAAGCCTACCTATAGTTTCGTCGATCTGGGATATGGACCGCTGCACGAAGACGCGCTCCTCTCCCCTCGCATTGCGCCCCCCATGACAGGCCTTGGCCTCCTCGAAGCCATTGCCGAAGAAGACATCCTGGCGGCGGCAGATCCAGACGATGCAGATGGAGATGGGATATCCGGCACGCCCAAATATATTTGGAGCCGTTTCCACGAGCGCGTCATGCTTGCCCGCTTCGGGTGGAAATTAGGCCACCCAACGATCGAAGACCAATCATCAGACGCCATGGCCGGTGACATTGGTGTCTCCAATCCGCTCTTCCCTGTTCATGGCGGTGACTGCACAGAGAACCAGCCCACCTGCCTTGAGGCTCCGGCAGGCATTGGCGGTCCAGGGGGTGATCTGGAAGCACCCGCGCTCGTAATGGACAAGATTTTCTTCTATTCCAGACACTTGGCAGTGCCTGCCCGCCGGAATACCGACGCCCCCAAGACCTTGCGCGGCAAAGAGCTTTTCTACCAAACCGGCTGCACCAGCTGCCACACACCAAAGCATGCCACCCGCAATGAGGATGATGTGGACCCGGCCCTTCGCGGGCAACTCATCTGGCCCTATACCGACCTGCTGCTCCACGATATGGGCGACGGGCTTGCCGACAACCGTCCAGAGGGCACCGCAACAGGGTCTGAGTGGCGCACGCCTCCACTCTGGGGCATCGGCATGACAGAGAAGGTCAACGGGCATACATTTTTCTTGCACGATGGTCGCGCACGGAATTTAACAGAAGCCATTTTGTGGCATGGTGGAGAGGCGACGGCATCCAGCGACGCCTTCCGCACCATGGAAAAACCAGACCGGGAAGCCCTCATTGCGTTCCTTGAAAGCCTTTAAGGCCATCAGCCATCAACTGGGGGGCGCCCTCACAGGGCTCGCCCTTTCTCTGACACCTGCACTCGCGGATCAGATCGAAGGCGTTTATTTTACTGCGCTCACCACCGCCCTCACCGACCAGGTGATCGTTCCCGCGTACAAAGACTTGTTGGATGAGACAGCAGATCTGAGCACATCGCTGCGCTCTTATTGCGCCGCCCACTCAGATAGCAATGCCGACGACGTGCGCGGGCATTTCCATCTCACCATGGACGCCTGGCAACGGGCACAACCCATCCAGTTTGGTCCCATCATTGACGCCCCCGGCCCCGCCCGTTTCCAATTCTGGCCCGACAAGCGTGGTACCGGCCAGCGACAGCTTCGCCAGATCCTGACAACCCAGGACCAATCAGTGCTGGATGCGGACACGCTCGCGTCGAAAAGTGTCGCGCTAACCGACCTACAAGCGCTGGAATATATCCTCTTTGAGAGCCCCGACATTGTGACCGAAGATGATTTCAAGTGCCGCTACGCACGCGCCATCGCCGGCCATCAACACGAACTCGCTGCAGACCTGCTGCAAGCATGGAGCGCGCCGGACGGCTATCGCACACAAGTGCTGAATGCCGCTGAAGGAACAGATGCCTTTTTTGACGAGCGAGAGGCGGCCAGCGCATTTCTAAACAGCATGGCAGGGGCAATCGACGTGGTGCGCCTGCAAAAGCTGGATCGGCCTATGGGGCTGGTGATTACCGACGCCCGGCCGAAACGGACAGAGAGTTGGCGCAGCGCCCGGTCGCTTCGCAATATCAGACTCAATCTGGAAACAGTGCAGCGCTTCCTCACTGTCAAAAATGGCTTTTCTGACCTTCTGGTCACAACCGGCAAGGACACGACAGCCAAGGCAACGAACGATCTCCTCTCTGACATCCTTTCCGATCTCGAAGCGTTCGACCAGCCTTTGTCCTCATTGGTGACAGATGGCAACGCCCGCGCTGAGCTGGAAAGTCTGCTCAGCAAACTGCGAAGCCTGCAATCCCTGGTGCGGGAACAAATGGCTCAAGACCTCACCCTCGTGCCGGGTTTCAACGCAACGGATGGCGATTGATGAACTTCTCGCGCAGAAGTCTTTTGTATCTGGGTGGGGCAACAGCCCTCACGACATTTCCCCTTCCCGCCAGTGCGAACGCGCCACCGGCCCGTTGGATGGGGTGCAGACAGGTGGGAGAAGGCCACTACGCCACCCTCTTCAATGGCGCTGGAACGGTCCTGCTGGACGTCCCCTTGCCCGGGCGAGGACATGACATCGTCCCCTCACCTGTCGGGAAAAGCACTGTTGTGATGGCGCGCAGGCCAGGCACTTTCGCTCTGGTCATCGATCTGACCTCTGGCGAGACCCTTCACGAGCTGAACGCAAGCTCGGGCCATCACTTCTACGGTCATGGATGCTTCTCCCCTGACGGCAACTGGCTCTACACAACAGAAAACCACTATGAAACTGGTGAAGGCGTTGTCGGCGTCCGAAATGCACGACAAGACTTTGACCTGGAAGGCCATTTCTCGAGCGGTGGCATTGGCCCCCATGAGCTTGTGCTGATGCCCGATGGAAAAACCCTCGCCATCGCCAATGGCGGTATCCACACCCATCCAGACGCGGGCCGTACAAAGCTCAATCTCGATACAATGGTGCCCTCTCTCTCACTCGTTGACCGAACCACAGGCAAGCGCGACGCAATCCACAGACTAAGCGCCGAACATCACCAACTCTCGATCCGCCATCTGGCGGCAGGGCCTCAGGGGCTGGCTCTCGCCCTTCAGTATGAGGGACCAAAGAGACATCGTGTCCCCCTATTGGCTCTGTACCAGAACGATGAACTCAAGCTCGCAGAAACACCCGAACCAGTGGCAAAAGCCATGCGTAATTACGCGGGCAGCGTGACATATGACGCAAGTGGCGAACTGGTAGCCCTCACCTGCCCGCGTGGGAACCTGGTCTCTTTCTGGTCGGCCAGAGACGGCAGCTACCTTGGGTCACATACAGCTCACGATGTCTGCGGTATCGTAGCCCTGGAGCAACCTGGCACCTTCGAAATCACGGCAGGGTCTATCGCCTTCCAGGCAACACTTGAGGCCACAAAAAGCCCTGCACAGTTTGCAGAAACCAAGTGGGATAACCATCTGGTCTCTATCGCCTGATCTCTGTGTCCATGTTACATCTTGGGCAACCTGACAAAGGAGCGCCCAATGACCGACAGCACCCGGATCACCTCTATCGAAGAGTTGGAAGCACTCTACGGGCCTGCCGTTCCTCGTTCCCTGACGAAGGAACAGGATCACCTTACAGACCACTACCGCGCCTTTGTTGAAGCCGCTCCCTTTGTGGTGGTGGCAACATCGGGGCCAGAAGGATTGGACTGCTCACCGCGCGGGGACCCGCCAGGCTTCGTCCGCGTTCACGACAAGAACACAGTCATGATGCCGGATCGGCGTGGCAACAACCGTCTCGATACATTGAAGAACCTCGTGCGCGATCCGCGCATCTCCCTGCTGTTCATGATCCCCGGCGTCGGCGAAACCCTGCGGATCAATGGCAAGGCAGAAATCGTGACAGAGCCGGAACTCTGCGTTTCTTTCACCATTCAGGGCAAAGATCCGAAATCCGTCATCGTGACCACCATCGACAGCGTCTATTTCCAGTGCCAGAAGGCGCTTGCCCGCTCAAAACTATGGGCGCCAGAGTCCATTGTGGACAGGTCCACCCTGCCCACCGCAGGACAGATGGCAGAAGCCATGTCAGCCGAGCCGTTTGATGGCAAAACCTATGATGAGGGTTACCCGGAACACATGAAGAAAACGATTTACTAGATCCGCAGATCAATATTGGTCTGCAACTTCTTCCATGTCGAACGTGAGGCCAGAATTGCGTTCCAGGCGATCAAGCAGCTGATCCCCCATGGCCGCAGCCGGTGTCCAGATGCCGCCACCGGTTTGTTCAGAGGTGATGTCTTTTGCCAGACAGAGCGCACATTCACTGATGATCTTCGCCGTTGACCCATAGCCCGGGTCCTTATCGCCGGTCACCCGCGCCACAAATGTCTGATCATCTTCCGTCGTGCCAATGAACACGAGATTGTAAAAACCATTTTCCCGCTGCTCTTTCGATGGCCCCTCACCAGGCTTCGGCAGCAGGTACTTGGCCATCAGGTTCCGTGTGGGGCCAAAGGCCGCTGCCGCAACAAACCCGCCAAGACCACCCGCCAGACCGTAGGTCGACAGACGTCCTGTGAGCCCTTCGCCCATCATCATGGCTTCGTCATAGAGAAATTCTTCGCCATAGGCGTAATCAAGAAGCGCATTGGTCCGCTGCACCACCCGCGTATTGATGCCCGCCATGACGAAGGGGGCGATCCAGGTGTGCGCATCTGGATCATATTCAACCGGCGTGCCGCTCGGTTGCTTGGGGCCATCCCGCAAACCCGCCGGGTTGAGCGAATACGGGTCACGCATAACCTCCCCGACCTGTTTGTCGCGCCCCATCTCTTCCATCATGTTGATCATGCTGGCAATGGTGCCCCCGCTGGCCCCACCCTTCATCGCCTTCACCCGCATCTTCACCCGAGTGCATGGCGCATTGGTTTTCTTTTTCACTTGTTGATTGAGATAGAAAACGCCGAGATCAGAGGGCACAGAGTCAAAACCACAGCACGGGACAATCCGTGCGCCGGTTTTCTCAGCCTCTTCCTGATGCGCATCAATCATCCGGCGGATCCATTGCGCTTCCCCCGCAAGGTCCACATAATCCACACCGTATTTCACGCACGCGGCAACAAGCTCCGACCCATACTTCGCGTAAGGCCCGACCGTCGTAAGCACGACTTTGGTTTGCTGGACGATTTCCTCAAGCGCAGCAGCGTCAGAGGCATCGCCGGTGATGATGGGAATTTCTGCGCCCACGGGCCCCAGACCCGCACGGACTTCTTCCAGCTTCGACTGGGAACGCCCGCCCATCGCCCAGCGAACACTTGGATCTCCCCCATATTGAGAGACCATATATTCGCAGATCAGTTTCCCGACAAAGCCGGAAGCTCCCCAAACGATGATGTCATATTTCGCGCCTGGCCCTGCCATGGGGTCCCCCTGTGTCGGAATGTGGACCCCATGCTAGCAGGTTGTCGCCGGGTCTCAACCAAACCGGCCTCAAACCAGCTCAGCTGGCTTTGGCCGTAACGATCCAAATCGCCCCTTTGAGAAAGATGCCGCCATCGCTAGGTGGCAGTGCATCTTGGATCCCTTTGATGATGGTCTGTTTGGTTTCCTCAGAAATGCTGGGGTCACCGACGAAAATACGGCGCAAAGGCCCGCGCTCGATCAGGCCAACAGCAGCATCTTCGGCTGACTCACCCCAGGCCATATCAAAGTTCGTAGGCGCAACATTGATATCTTGCCAACCCGACTGTTCAAGGATGGATTTGATCCGCTTATCGTCTGCAAACGCAAAAGGCCCCGGTGCCAAGGGATCGGGAGGCGTGTCTTCCTGCACATGCTGACGAACGACCGACATAGGCAGGCTCACCCATTCATTTTCGCGGGGGCTCTTCCAACAGGCAAAACACAGGCGTCCATCTGCCGCCATCTGGCTCCGGATGTTGGCAAAGGCGGCAATGGGGTCTTCAAAAAACATGACCCCAAAGCGTGACATGGCAAGCGTCGCGTCCACCTGCAGATCACCGGTCTGGGCATCCCGCTGCTCAAATTGAACATTGCCGAGACCCTGGTCGTCCGCCCTGCTTTTCGCAAGAGCCAGCATCGGTCCTGAGACATCAACGCCGAGCACTGCCGCCGCTTTCTTAGCAACTGCCAAGGTGGTCTCGCCTGTGCCGCACCCAATATCAGTCACACGGTCTGTCGCACGCACACCCGCGGCTTTCAACAGGACCGTCGTGACGGGTCGCATGGCAGCATCAAGTGTTTCCTGACCCGTTACCCACGCTTCACCACCCGCTCCGTTCCAAAATTCTTTCTGGTTCTCATTAATTTCCAACATGAATCTATCCCCGCCCCTTCCAGGGGCTGTTAGCTTTGCCTAAGCAACAACACCTACACAATTCCGCGTGGTGGAATTTTGTGAGTATCCGCATTCCCAATGTAACCAACATGGTATCTAGAATGGTCAGCAAAAAGGGGCGTTTAGAGATGAAGCCAATAATATTTGCCGTAACCGTTTGGTTCGCGTCTCTGGCCGCCACGAGCATCAACGTCCACGCGGAAGACACGCAGCTCCTATGGGGCGATACCCACCTCCACACCTCTTATGTGCGGCATCAGCGCCTATGGGACAGATTGGGGTAATTGCGTAAGGGAGGGGTTTTGGCTCATCATTACTTGTTATGGAGATGATGATGAGACAGAAAACCGAGCGGCACCAAGAGGGTGCA
>Ga0189291_100100_pt1 | contig 97484 bp, 91 predicted proteins | sample UW1redminimetaG_FD_130331 | JGI IMG/M metagenome (GOLD analysis project Ga0189291, IMG submission 130331) | Marine microbial communities from the Costa Rica Dome - UW179B-red mini metaG | ecosystem: Environmental > Aquatic > Marine > Oceanic > Photic zone | place: Costa Rica: the Eastern Pacific...
CGTTATGCCGCACAAGAAGTTCGAAGCTGAAGCCTATATCCTGACGAAGGATGAGGGCGGACGCCACACGCCGTTCTTCAACAACTATCGTCCGCAGTTCTACTTCCGGACAACGGATGTGACCGGTGTTGTGACGCTCAAAGAAGGTACGGAAATGGTTATGCCAGGCGACAACGTTAACGTTGATGTCGAGCTGATCGTCCCCGTCGCGATGGAAGAGAAGCTCCGCTTCGCGATCCGCGAAGGCGGCCGCACCGTCGGCGCCGGCGTCGTGTCAAAAATCACGGAGTAGGACTTTAGGGGTATAGCTCAGTTGGTAGAGCACCGGATTCCAAATCCGGGTGTCGAGGGTTCAAGTCCTTCTGCCCCTGCCACTTTCTAATATGATCCGGACCCGCTAGAGGGTCCGGCCAAGGTGTCGCGGAGGTTGATTCTAACCTTCGCGTTTCGCCGTTTAAGCGAAGGAACGCCCTGATGGCGAAAGGCAAATCAGCCAATCCGTCCAAAAAGGACGCTGCGGTGGCACCAAAAGTGTCTCCAGCGACCTATTTGGCGCAGGTTCAGCAAGAAGGCCGCAAGGTCGTCTGGCCGAGCTGGAAAGAAACACGTCAAACGACCATTCTGGTGATGATCTGTGTGATTTTGTTTGGCATATTCTTCTTCGCGGTGGATTTCCTGATTGGCATCGTTGTTCCATTCGTCTTGAATTACGGGAGTCCCTCCTAATGGCTGCAAAGTGGTATATTGTTCAGGCCTACTCGAACTTCGAGAAACGCGTGAAAGAATCGCTCGAACGTGATGCGGCTGACAAGGGTCTGTCTCATTTGTTCGAAGAAATTCTTGTGCCGACTGAAACGGTTATTGAGGTTCGCCGCGGCCGCAAGGTCGAGAGCGAGCGTAAGTTTTTCCCAGGCTACGTTCTGGTTAAAGTCGATCTTACGGATGAGGCCTATCACCTGATTGCGAACTCACCAAAGGTCACAGGTTTCCTTGGATCTTCCAGCACATCCAAAAAGCCGCGCGCGGTTCCTGAAAAGGAAGTTGCCCGGATTATTGGATCGCAAGAAGAGGGCGCAGCGCCAGCGCGTCCAACGATTAGTTTCGATATCGGCGAGATCATCAAAGTTGTCGATGGTCCATTCCAGAGCTTCTCTGGTTCGGTCGAAAGTGTCGATGAAGAGGCCGCGCGCCTCAAGGTTCTTATTAATATCTTCGGGCAAGGTACGCCCGTTGAACTTGAGTATTCGCAAGTGGAGAAAGAGAGCTAAGCTCTCACGACTTGCAAATATTGACTGTGGGAGGGGCGGCTAAGTCCAGCCTGTTCTGCACCACGGTCTCCACACGCGCGACGGCAATCCTGCTCAGCGCAACCGCCATAGGAGTGGAAAATGGCAAAGAAGATTAGCGGCTATATCAAGCTGACAATCCCCGCGGCTTCCGCGAACCCATCTCCGCCGCTCGGCCCTGCATTGGGTCAACGCGGCGTCAACATCATGGAATTCGCGAAGGCGTTTAACGCAAAGACCGAAGACCTAGAAAAAGGCGTTCCGACGCCAACCATCATCACGGTTTACGGGGACAAGTCGTTCTCATTCGTGACGAAAACTGCGCCTGCCAGCTATTACTTGAAAAAGGCTGCTGGCAAGAAATCTGGATCTAACAATCCAGGTAGCGAAGTTGGTGGAACTGTGACGCGTGCCCAGTGCCGCGAAATCGCAGAAGCCAAGATGGTTGATCTGTCCGCAAACGATCTGGATCAAGCCACCAAAATCATCGAGGGCTCTGCGCGTTCGATGGGTTACGAGGTGACGGAGTAGATCATGACAAAATCAACGAAACGTATGAAGGCTGCGCTGAGCACCTTCGACCGCGAGACCGATTACAGCGTCAAAGACGCTGTTGAATTGGTTAAAAGTAACGCCAAAGCCAAATTTGATGAGACGATTGAAGTTGCGCTGAATCTCGGTGTTGACCCACGTCACGCGGACCAAATGGTTCGCGGTGTGGCTAACTTGCCAAATGGCACTGGCCGTACGGTTCGCGTCGCCGTATTTGCCCGTGATGCCAAAGCTGATGAGGCCCGCGAAGCGGGCGCTGACGTTGTTGGCGCCGAAGACTTGGCTGAGCAGATTCAAAATGGCGATATGCCGTTTGATCGCGTGATTGCGACACCAGACATGATGCCGCTTGTCGGTCGTCTGGGTAAGGTTTTGGGCCCTAAAGGTATGATGCCGAACCCTAAGGTTGGTACTGTCACGCCAGACGTTGCTAAAGCCGTCAAGGAATCCAAGGGCGGAGCGGTTGAATATCGCGCCGAGAAGACCGGGATTGTCCATGCAGGTGTTGGTAAGGCGAGCTTTGATGCGGATAAACTAGAAGAAAATGTCAATTTTCTTCTGTCCAAAATTCAACGCGAGCGTCCAACTGGCGCTAAGGGCACGTTCATCAAGCGCATCACACTGAGCTCCACAATGGGCCCAGGCGTGAAGATTAATGTTGCCGATATTGGCTAACTAAGAATTTTGGCGAGACCCCGGTTTTCCGGGGTCTCGCAAAATAGACTGTCCGAGACCGTCGGTGGGGTCATATGGCCCCATAATTCCGACCTAGACAGAGCGACAAACTATTCAAGGCGAGGTTTCCTCGTGCCGAGTGGGTTCGAGCTTTGGGACAGAAAAACGCTCACTGCGTCGTCCCATCCTGATTTGTCAGGGCAGGGGCCATGTGGCGGGCACCCATCGGGCTTCGGCCCAAAGAGAGGGGTTCGGCAATGATGCCGGACTTCGCAACAACGGAGACCGCAAATGGATCGCACTCAAAAAGCGGCTGCTGTCGAAGAGCTGAAAAGCATCTTCGCTGAAGCCGGATCCGTGGTTATGGCTGAGTATTCAGGCATGACTGTTGCGGAAATGACGGAACTGCGTGCCAAGCTCAGAGAGCAAGGCGCAAATATCCGCGTTGTAAAGAACCGCCTGGCGAAGATCGCTATGAAGGATCAACCCTTCGAAGGTGCTGGCTCAATGTTCAAAGGTCCTGTGGCAATTGCCTGGGCTGAAGATATGATCAGTGCTCCGAAGGTAACTGTTGAATTCCAAAAGGATTCAAAAGCCTTCAACATCATCGGCGGGTTCATGGGCGAAGAAGTCTTCGATACCTCTGGTATTGATGCTTTGTCCAAACTGCCGTCCCGCGAGGAGTTGATTTCGATGGCCGCACAGCGTCTGCTGAGCCAAGCTACGAATATCACTTCCGCCCTCATGTCACCCGGTCGGAGCCTGTCAGGCGCGATCGCGACAATCGAGGAAAAGGCAGCAGCGTAATTCTTTACGACATCATTCTCGCAAAACTCGAACCAACCCGCCCTTGCAAAACTTTTTGTCAGGGCAATAAACTCAAGGAACTACATCATGGCTGATGTTAAAAAACTTGCTGAAGAGCTCGTCGCATTGACGATCCTCGAAGCGAAAGAGCTGAACGACATCCTTAAGGATGAGTACGGCATTGAGCCAGCAGCTGCGGCTGTTATGGCTGGCCCAGCAGGCGCTGCTGCGGCTGAAGAAGAAAAGACTGATTTTGATGTTGTTATGACATCATTCGGTGGCAACAAAATTTCCGTGATTAAGGAAGTCCGCGCCATCACAGGTCTTGGCCTTAAAGAAGCCAAAGAGCTCGTCGAATCTGCTCCTAAAGCCGTCAAAGAAGGCGTGCCAGAAGCTGAAGCGAACGACATTAAAGAGAAGCTGGAAGCTGCCGGCGCCTCTGTCGAGCTCAAGTAAGTTTCGACTTTTTGTTCGCGGGTCCTATTCGGACTCGCGAACACCTCCGATGGTCTGGGGAGGTCAAACACCCGTCCACACTGGCGTCCGGTCGTCAGTTTAATCGCAAACCGGACTAATTTTGACCGGCATTTTGGCGCTGCAGCCCATAATGTCTGGCCGCGACTGACGAAGGGTGTCTTTGATGTCACTGACCTTTACCGGCAAGAAACGTATCCGTAGAAGTTTTGGGCGTATTCCCGAAACCGCCTCTATGCCTAATCTGATTGAGGTGCAGAAAAGCTCCTATGATCACTTCCTCCAGAAGGATATCGACGCGAGCGATCGTGCGAAAGATCAGGGGATTAACGGCGTTTTCAATTCTGTTTTCCCTGTGCGCGACTTTTCTGACCGCGCTGTTCTGGAATATGTCTCATTCGTATTCGAACCGCCAAAGTTCGACGAAGAGGAATGCCAGCAACGTGACATCACGTTCGCGGCGCCATTGAAAGTCAAAATGCGCCTCGTCGTATTTGATATTGACGATGATACTGGCGCGCGTTCCGTCAAGGACATCAAAGAACAAGACGTCTATATGGGCGATATTCCGCTCATGACAGACAAGGGCACGTTCATTGTGAACGGCACAGAGCGCGTGATCGTGTCTCAAATGCACCGTTCACCTGGCGTTTTCTTTGATCACGACAAGGGCAAGTCCCACAGTTCTGGCAAGTTCCTCTTCTCTGCGCGGATCATTCCTTATCGTGGGTCTTGGCTCGACTTTGAATTTGACCACAAAGATATCCTGTTCACACGGATTGACCGACGCCGGAAATTGCCTGCGACAACAATTCTTTATGCGCTCGGCATGAGCCGTGAAGAAATTCTCGAGCAATATTACGAAGCTGTTGAATTTAAACGCGCTGCGAAAATGGGCGGGTGGACACGCGCCTTTGATCCGGCTGAATATCGCGGAGCGAAGCTTCAGCGTGACTTGGTCGACGCGGCGACGGGTGAAGTCATCGCCCCGGCGGGTCGTAAGCTGACGAAACGCGGTGCGAATAAGCTTGCTGATGATGGCGTGAAAAACGTGCTGATCTCTGATTTTGAAATGTCCGAGCGTTTTGTCGCGGAAGACATCGTCAATATGAAGACGGGCCAGATCTACGCAGAAGCGGGTGACGAGCTCTCCGAAGAAGCGATGGAGCAGATCAACGAAGCGGGCGTCGCTGAATTGTCTGTTCTGAACATCGACCACATTAACGTCGGTCCTTACATCCGGAACACATTGGCCGCCGATAAGAACGATAGCCGCGAAGGCGCGTTGGTCGATATCTACCGCGTTATGCGTCCGGGTGAGCCGCCAACAGCGGAAGCGGCTGAAGATCTCTTCAACTCGCTCTTCTTTGATCAGGAACGGTATGACCTGTCGGCTGTCGGCCGGGTCAAAATGAACCTGCGTATGGAGCTGGATGCAGAACCCGAAATGCGGGTCCTTCGCAAAGAAGACATTCTGGCTGTTGTCGATACATTGGTGAAGTTGAAGGACGGCATCGGCTCAATCGATGACATTGATAACCTCGGCAACCGCCGTGTTCGCTCTGTGGGTGAGCTGATGCAAAACCAATATCGCATCGGCCTGCTTCGGATGGAACGCGCGATTAAAGAGCGTATGCAATCTGTCGATATTGAAACGGTTATGCCGCATGATCTGATCAATGCGAAACCAGCCGCCGCGGTTGTCCGTGAATTCTTCGGCTCATCGCAATTGTCGCAGTTTATGGACCAAACCAACCCGCTGTCAGAGATTACGCATAAGCGTCGTCTCTCTGCGCTTGGCCCTGGCGGCCTCACGCGTGAGCGCGCTGGCTTCGAAGTCCGCGATGTTCACCCAACACATTATGGCCGGATTTGTCCGATTGAGACGCCGGAAGGCCCGAACATCGGCCTGATCAACTCTCTCGCCACACATGCGCGCGTGAATGAGTACGGTTTCATTGAGAGCCCATACCGCAAGGTCAAAGAAGGCAAGTTGCAAGACAAAGTGCAATATTTGTCAGCAATGGAAGAAGCCCGCTATGTCGTGGCGCAGGCCAACGCGCCTGTGTCCGAAGACGGTGTTTTGACAGATGATCTGATCACGTGCCGAGCGAACGGCGAAGTTATTCAGGTACCGCGCGACGAAGTCGATTTTATCGACGTCTCCCCGAAACAGCTTGTGTCTGTTGCGGCGGCGCTCATTCCCTTCCTAGAGAATGATGATGCAAACCGGGCCTTGATGGGATCAAACATGATGCGCCAAGCTGTGCCGTTGCTGAAGGCTGAAGCGCCTTTAGTCGGGACTGGCATGGAAGGTGTTGTGGCGGTTGACTCCGGTGCGACAGTGACAGCCAAGCGCGACGGTATCGTTGAGCAGGTTGACGCGAAACGCATCGTGGTTCGTGCCAATAAAGAGACTGACTTGTCTAAATCAGGCGTCGATATCTATAACTTGCTGAAATTCCAGCGCTCCAACCAATCAACCTGTATCAACCAACGCCCGTTGGTTAAAGTGGGCGATGAGGTCAAATCCGGCGATATTATTGCCGATGGCCCGTCAACTGAACTGGGTGAATTGGCGCTCGGTAAAAACGTGCTCGTCGCGTTTATGCCTTGGAATGGTTATAACTTTGAAGACTCGATTTTGATCTCTGAGCGTATTGTGCGCGACGATGTCTATACATCGCTTCATATCGAAGAATTCTCCGTCATGGCCCGCGATACAAAGCTTGGCCCTGAAGATATCACACGCGATATTCCAAACGTTGGCGAAGAAAGCCTGCGCAACTTGGATGAAGCTGGGATCGTCGCCGTTGGCGCCGAAGTCCATGCGGGCGATATTCTCGTCGGTAAAGTTACGCCAAAAGGCGAAAGCCCGATGACGCCGGAAGAAAAACTTCTGCGTGCCATCTTTGGTGAAAAAGCGTCTGACGTTCGCGATACATCCCTCAAGCTCCCACCGGGTGCGTCTGGGACGGTTGTCGAAGTCCGCGTGTTTAACCGTCAAGGCGTCGAAAAAGACGAGCGCGCGATGCAAATCGAACGCGAAGAAATCGAAAGCCTCGGCAAAGACCGTGATGATGAGCTGACCATCTTGGAACGCTCTGTCTATGCGTCGGTTGAAAACGTCCTGTTGGGCAAGAGCGCTGTCTCTGGCCCGCGCGGGTTCAAAAAAGGTCCAATCACGCAAGAAACACTGGGCGATGTTCCGCGGTCTGATTGGTGGCGCATTGGTTTGGACGACGAAAAAGCGATTGGCGAATTGGAAGCGCTCAAAGCGCAATATGACAATTCAAAGGCTCGTCTTGATGCGCGCTTTGATGATAAAGTCGACAAGTTACAACGCGGTGATGATCTGCCTCCAGGCGTGATGAAGATGGTTAAAGTCTTCGTCGCGGTGAAGCGTAAGCTTCAGCCGGGTGATAAAATGGCCGGTCGTCACGGGAACAAAGGGGTTATTTCTAAGATCAACCCAATCGAAGACATGCCTTTCCTACCCAATGGCCAAGCCGTTGATATCGTTCTGAACCCGCTGGGCGTTCCATCACGGATGAACGTGGGTCAAATTCTTGAAACCCACCTCGGTTGGGCCTGTTCCGGTATTGGTGACATGATCAACGAAGCGCTCGAAATCTACAATGAAGACGGCAATGTTGGTGCTCTTCGTGACGTGGTTCAACATGCTTATGGCGACGAAATCACCTTGCCTCGCAAAAATGATGAAATCGTCGAGCTAGCGGGTAATGTCACGCGCGGTGTTCCGATTGCGACGCCTGTCTTTGATGGCGCTCGCGAGCCGGATATCGTCAAGATGCTTGAAAAAGCAGGCCTCCACAGTTCCGGTCAGGTTACGTTGCACGACGGCCGCACGGGTGATCAGTTCACGCGTCAGGTCACTGTCGGCTATAAGTATTTGCTGAAACTGCACCACTTGGTGGATGACAAAATCCACGCGCGGAGCATTGGACCGTACTCGCTCGTCACACAGCAGCCGCTGGGTGGTAAGGCACAGTTCGGTGGTCAGCGATTTGGTGAGATGGAAGTCTGGGCTCTCGAAGCTTACGGCGCCGCTTACACCTTGCAGGAAATGCTGACGGTCAAGTCGGATGATGTCGCGGGTCGGACGAAAGTCTATGAGTCGATCGTTCGCGGTGATGACAGTTTCGAGGCCGGTATTCCGGAGAGCTTTAACGTTCTTGTGAAGGAAATCCGTTCGCTGGGTCTGAACATCGAACTGACCAACGGGTAGCTTTTATCCGGTCAAGGCCCCGGCAATAAATGCCGGGGACAACCATTTTCCTGTCCTTGGCATTTATTGCCGGGGTCGCTTTCGGCAAAAGCCGTGAGCACTGTTTTTCGATCAAGCCGGACGCGGTAAGATCATTTGAAAAGGAAGTCCCATGAACCAAGAGGTCATGAACATCTTCAATCCGGCACAAGAAGGCCCGTCCTTCGACCGGATTCGTATCTCACTCGCATCGCCTGAGAAAATTCTCAGCTGGTCCTTTGGTGAGATCAAGAAGCCAGAAACCATTAACTACCGGACCTTCAAGCCCGAAAAAGACGGCCTGTTCTGTGCGCGTATCTTTGGCCCCGTCAAAGATTACGAATGTCTCTGCGGCAAATATAAGCGCATGAAATATAAAGGCGTCGTTTGCGAGAAATGCGGCGTTGAAGTTACGGTGACTCGGGTTCGCCGCGAACGTATGGGTCACATTGAACTGGCCGCACCGGTTGCGCACATCTGGTTCTTGAAATCCCTGCCGTCCCGTATTTCGACCATGCTCAATATGACGCTCAAAGAAGTGGAGCGTGTGCTTTACTTTGAGAGCTACGTTGTCACCGAACCGGGTCTGACATCCTTGGATGAGCGTCAAATTCTGTCCGAAGACGAATATCTAGACGCGCAAGCCGAATTTGGCGAAGACAGCTTTACCGCCGGTATCGGCGCGGAAGCCGTTCGCGAAATGTTGGGCGATCTGGATCTGGACGCCGAGATTGAGCGCACACGTTTCGATATGACGGAGACGGGTTCTGAGCTGAAACTCAAGAAACTCTCCAAACGCCTCAAACTGCTGGAAAGTTTCAAGAAGTCCGGTAACCGTCCGGAATGGATGGTTCTGACCATCGTTCCAGTCATCCCGCCAGAGCTTCGCCCGCTTGTGCCGCTTGATGGCGGCCGTTTTGCGACGTCTGATCTGAATGATCTCTATCGCCGCGTTATCAACCGGAATAACCGTTTGAAGCGCCTGATCGAACTTCGCGCGCCTGACATCATCATCCGCAACGAAAAGCGGATGTTACAAGAATCTGTTGATGCCTTGTTTGACAATGGCCGTCGGGGCCGGACCATCACGGGTGCGAATAAGCGTCCGCTGAAATCCATGTCTGACATGCTTAAGGGTAAGCAGGGCCGGTTCCGTCAAAACTTGCTTGGCAAGCGCGTTGACTATTCTGGTCGTTCTGTAATCGTGGTTGGGCCTGAGCTCAAATTGCACGAATGTGGTCTTCCGAAGAAGATGGCGCTCGAGCTGTTCAAGCCGTTCATCTATTCACGTCTCGACGCCAAAGGTCTCTCTGGGACTGTCAAACAATCCAAGAAATTGGTTGAGAAGGAACGTCCTGAGATTTGGGATATTCTTGATGAAGTGATCCGCGAACACCCTGTTCTTCTAAACCGGGCGCCGACATTGCACCGTCTTGGTATCCAAGCGTTTGAACCAAAACTGACAGAAGGGAAGGCTATCCGCCTTCACCCACTCGTCTGTGCGGCATTTAACGCTGACTTTGATGGCGACCAAATGGCCGTTCATGTCCCGCTGTCCATTGAGGCACAGTTGGAAGCGCGCGTCCTGATGATGTCCACAAACAACATCCTGTCGCCAGCCAATGGCAAGCCGATCATTGTTCCGTCACAGGATATTGTGCTGGGTCTTTATTACATGTCCTTGATGCGTGACGGCGAAAAAGGCGAAGGCATGATGTTTGCCGATATCGCTGAAGTCGAAGCCGCTTTGGACAATAAAGTTGTTAGCCTACACGCGAAAATCAAAGGCCGTTTCCCGGTCACGCATGAAGACGGCACAACGACAATGGAAGTCGCTGAAACGACTCCAGGCCGTTTGAAATTGGGTGAATTCCTGCCGCGTCATACGAACATTCCATTCTCCGTCATCAACAAAGAGTTGACGAAGAAGGAAATCGGCAAACTGATCGACATCGTTTACCGCCACGGCGGTCAGAAGGCGACGGTTATCTTTGCTGATAAAATGATGGGCCTCGGTTTTGCCGAAGCGGCGAAAGCGGGCATCTCATTTGGTAAAGATGACATGATCATTCCGGAAACGAAGTACACGCTCGTTGCCGAAACACATGAGCTTGTTCAAGATTTCGAACAGCAATATTCTGATGGCTTGATCACCAAAGGTGAGAAGTACAACAAAGTCGTGGATGCCTGGTCCAAATGTACAGACCGTGTGGCTGACGCGATGATGGACGAGGCTGCGAAGCCGCGTAAAATCATCAACTCGATCTTCATGATGGCGGATTCTGGGGCTCGGGGTTCGAAAAACCAGATGAAACAGCTGGCTGGGATGCGGGGCCTGATGGCCAAACCGTCTGGCGAGATTATCGAGACACCGATTACGGCCAACTTTAAAGAAGGTCTGACCGTGATGGATTACTTTAACTCCACCCACGGGGCTCGGAAGGGTCTTGCGGATACGGCGTTGAAGACTGCCAACTCGGGTTATCTCACACGCCGCCTCGTTGACGTGGCGCAGGACTGTATTGTTACTGAGCAGGATTGCGGCACCACAGCCGGTATCGAGATTAAGCCAGTTGTTGATGGCGGCGATGTTGTTGTCTCCCTCGGCGAACGCATCTTGGGCCGTGTTTTGTCCGAAGATCTTCATGATCCACGCACGGGAGATCTGCTGTTCCCAGCCAACACCTATATTGACGAAGACAAAATGGTCGCCGTCGATGAGTCGGGTGCGGCAGATATCCGCGTTCGCTCTGCGCTGACATGCGAAACCGTCACCGGTATTTGCGCGACCTGTTATGGCCGTGATCTCGCGCGCGGGACAAAGGTCAATATGGGCGAAGCCGTCGGCGTTATTGCGGCGCAGTCTATTGGTGAACCGGGTACACAGCTGACGATGCGGACATTCCACATCGGCGGTACAGCCTCTGTCGCGGATAAATCCGTTGTCGAGGCCGTGAACGAAGGCCGGATCAAATATGACGAAAAAGACGTGATCGAAACGGATAACGGCTTCATCGTCAACACGCGCAAACTTGAGTTCGAAGTCGTTAACACCGAAGGCAAAACACTCGAAATCCACAAAGTTGATTTCGGGTCACACCTGCCGCTTGATAACGGCGCAATGGTCAATATTGGCACGAAACTCGCCGATTGGGACCCGTACACGATGCCGATTATCTCGGAAGTGGGCGGAACTGTTCGTTTGCTTGATCTTGTCGAAGGTGTCTCTGCGAAGGAAGAAACCGACGAAGATACGGGTATTTCCTCCAAAGTGGTCGTTGACTGGCGTGCAAGCTCCAAGTCCGGCGACATTCAGCCAGCGGCTGTGATCGAGGGCGAAAACGGCGAACCTGTTGAAATGGGCGAAGATAACCGGATTGCGCGCTACATGCTCGCGGTCGGGGCGATCCTGTCCGTCAATGATGGTGATACGGTCAAGCCAGGTACAGTTCTGGCGCGTATTCCAAAGGGTTCTGCGACACAGCGCGATATTACGGGTGGTCTACCGCGCGTTGCCGAGTTGTTCGAAGCGCGCCGTCCGAAAGATGATGCGATTATTGCTCAAATGGACGGTAAGATTGAATTTACGCGCGATTATAAGAACAAGCGTAAAATCTCAATCCTGCCAGAGGATGAAGATGGCGAGTCCATCAGCTTCCTCGTGCCAAAAGGGAAGCACATGCTTGTCGCTGACGGTGATATGGTGAAACGCGGCGATTACATCGTCGACGGTAATCCAGCGCCGCACGACATCCTTCAAGTTATGGGTGTTGAAGCGCTGGCTGAATATCTCGTCGACGAAGTTCAAGGCGTCTACCGTCTGCAGGGCGTTCCGATTAACGACAAACACATCGAAGTGATCGTTCGTCAAATGCTTCAGAAAGTCGAAGTCACTGATCCAGGCGACACCAGCATGATTCGCGCAGAACAGCTCGACAAAGTCGAGTTTAATGAACGGAATGCAGAACTTCTGGCTGAGAATAAGAAAGCGCGTCCAGCGACAGCTGAACCTGTTCTTCTTGGGATCACCAAAGCGTCACTGCAAACACGCAGCTTCATCTCGGCGGCATCCTTCCAAGAAACCACGCGCGTCCTAACGGAAGCGTCGGTTCAAGGTAAGGAAGACATGCTCGAAGGTCTGAAAGAGAACGTGATCGTGGGTCGTTTGATCCCAGCAGGTACCGGGAGCAATCTGCGCCGTTACCAGAAACTGGCCAATGCGCGCGATACGAAATTGCTTGCAGAACGCGCAGCTGCCGCTCCGATGGAAGCCTTCCCGGCGGAACTCGACGGCGACGACGCTTAGTTGCGACGACATTAGATTTAGAAAGGCCGCTCTTGGGAGCGGCCTTTTTTTGTCTCATAGGATGTCATTTGCGAAGTCGCGGCATCGCCTTATAACGCCCTCATGAAACGTCGCCTTATTCTCATTATTACCGCAGCCCTCATCGGCGGGGTTGTCTTGGCCGCTTCATTGGCGCAGCCCTATTTGACATCAGCGACACGTTATAAAGCCAAGGCTGTGTGTTCTGAGTATTTTGTCGCTGGCCGGGTATGGAATGACATTCTCGCCGACGATTTTTCTGGCATTCATCCCATTGTTTCTCGCGCTGCGGTCAGTGTTGATCAGCGCAGCCGCGTTGTTAAGACCCATGTGTTCGGCATTATGGGGCGCGCAGAAGCGGTATACCGTCCGGGATATGGGTGCGCGCTGGCTATCGGCGGTCGTCCAGATGGACAAGTCTTGGATCGGCTCCGCGTAAAATCGACACGGTGGCCTGTCGCCATTGATGAAGGCATTCAGGCCTCGGTAGAGGATGTGCGGTCTGACGCCGGGCGGGATATGCCTGCCGATATAAGAGCGCTGCTCGTTATACAGGACGGCGTCATTATCGCAGAGGATTATGCCGAAGGATTCGATCGAAGAGTGCCTATGCAAAGTTGGTCAATGGCCAAATCAGTCACGCAGGCCATGACAGCCATTGCGGTTGATCAGGGGCTTCTCTCATTAACAGACAAAGAGCTCATGCCCGATTGGACGGGCGATGATCCCCGCGCGGGTATCACCGTAGCAAACCTCCTCCATATGACGGACGGTCTGGATTTTGTGGAGGATTACGGCGATCCGAAATCGGATGTGACGCGGATGTTGTTCGGAAGCCGTAATATGGGCCTTGCCGCATCACAAACGCCGCTTGGTCATACGCCCGGCACGCATTGGGCCTATTCCAGCGGGACGACCAATATTTTGTCGGCCGTTCTACGCCGCGCGATTGAGGCGTCTGGTGAGAACTATCACTATTGGGTCTATGAGAATTTATTCAATCCAATTGGAATGAGATCACCCGTTTTCGAAACTGATGCGGGCGGTACATTTATCGGTTCGAGCTATCTTTATGCTAGTGCGGGTGATTGGGCGCGGTTGGGGCAACTCTACCTCAATGACGGCATGTGGGATGGGCAGCGCGTTTTGCCCGAAGGAACTGTCGCTTATGCCACAACGGCATCATTACCGGATAAGGCCCCATTTTACGGGGCGCATTGGTGGCTAAATAAGCCTTTGCCAGATGGACGACAGCGATTGCCAGGATTGCCCAATGACGCCTATTTCATGGGCGGTCACGATGTGCAGCGCGTGATTGTTATTCCGTCAAAGAATGCTGTGATTGTTCGACTGGGAATGACCCGCCCACCCGTTGATGATGACGCTGACATTATGCCAGCGCTCGCCGCTATTGTTGACGCTTTATAGCCTATTCATAAGGAATTTTCATGACTTACAACCTATCGAACAAGACAGCCATTGTCACAGGCGGATCACGCGGAATTGGGGCTGCGATTGCGACGCGCCTTGCGGCGGACGGCGCGCATGTTGTGCTGACTTACAATAACAGCGAGGGCCCCGCCCAAGCGGTTGTTGAAGCCATTACAAAAGCAGGTGGATCTGCCGTGGCAGTCAAAGCTGACGCGTCTGACCCCTCGTCTGTTTCAGCCTATATTGACAAAGCCAAAGAGGCGGGCGGGATTGATATCCTTGTTCACAATGCCGGCATTGCGCGAATGGCGCCGATCCAAGAGGCTGGCGTCGATCTGTTTCGAAAGGTCTATAAAACGAATGTGGACGGCGTGTATGCGGGTACGCATGCGGCGATTCCGCATTTGAATGACGGCGCCTCGATCATCGTGATTAGTAGCATCAATTCCCATACATTCCCTATGCCGGGGGCGGCGATTTATGGATCATCTAAAGCCGCTGTGTCGGGTTTGGTGAAAGGATGGGCGCGAGACTTGGGTCGCCGAAATATTCGCGTCAATGCGATTCAGCCCGGGCCGATTGATACGGATATGAATCCGGCTGATGGGGATTATTCCGATTGGATGCGCAAAGCGACGGCGCTGGGGCGTTACGGGAAAGCCGAAGAAGTCGCGAGCCTAGCGGCGTTTCTGGCGTCTGATCAATCCAGCTATATCACCGGCGCGGGCATCGATATTGATGGCGGCATGACTTTATGAGTCAGCCTGTCGAAATCTTAGACGTGACTGCACGTGACGGACTTCAAAATGAGGCCCGTCTATTCTCAACTGAGGAGAAGCTCGCTTTGATTGGGCGGACGATTGCCGCGGGCGCAAAACGGATCGAAGTCGCGAGCTTCGCGCATCCCAAATATGTGCCGCAAATGGCTGACGCCGAAGCGGTGATCGCGGGGCTGCCGACGGAGACGGAGGCAACCTATATCGGCCTTGTCATGAATGAGCGCGGAGTCGACCGCGCGCTCAAAACAAATGTGCATGAACTGGGTTTGGTCGCCTCGGCGAGCGATACGTTCGCGACGAAAAATCAAAATCAGACCCGCGATAGTTCGGTCGAAATGGCCTGCGCGATGGCGACTAAAACGCGTGCGGCAGGACGGGCCGTCAACGTCACGATAGCGACGTCATTTGGATGTCCCTTTGAGGGTGAAATCGCCGAAGATATTGTCATAGGCATGGTTCATAAGTTTGCTGAAGCCGGCTTTGAAGAAGTCGCCATCGCCGACACAATCGGCGTCGCCAACCCGTGGCAAGTTGCGTCAATGTTCGGGCGGATTGCGCGTGAATTGCCGCAACTGTCGATGCGCGCCCATTTCCACAATACGCGCAATACGGGCCTCGCCAATGTTCATGCGGCGTTGCAAACTGGTGTCGGAACAATTGATGCGTCTATCGGCGGGATAGGCGGCTGTCCATTTGCGCCAAACGCAACGGGAAACGTGCCGTCCGAAGATGTTATCTATATGCTTGAACGGGGCGGGTTTGAGACTGGGTACGATTTGAACGCTGTCATGGACACCGCGAAATGGCTGTCCGGTGTCATGGACAAAGAACTGCCGGGTATGGTGAGCAAAGCGGGCGGTTTTCCGAAGTAGTCAGTTTTAGGCGATAAAAGCTAAGGACGGCTTAGCCGACTAAACCTTCGCCGCGCATCGTTTTGATCGCGTCAGTCGATAAGCCAGCTTCGGCCAACACTTCATCCGTATGCTCACCAACTTTGGGCGGGCTAAGCCGTAGTGCCGCGCGTTCGCCATCAAATGCAACGGGAAGGGCAGGGAGTTTGGCCATCTGTCCGTCCTCCAACTCCATATCCAACAATCCGCCGGACGCATTCAAATGCGGATCATCAAACATGTCTTCAGGTTTACCAATCGGGGCGAAGGGCAGGCCGAGATGTTCGATTTTGTCCATCAGTTCTGTCTTTGTCAGCGCTTTGAAGGCCGCTTCGATTTCAGGGAGGAATTTGTCTTTGTGAATTACGCGGTCGCGGTTTTCGGCCAGATCAGGATATTCCAGAAGATGGCTGAGATCAAAAGCTTTGCAAAGCGTTTTCCATTGCCCATCTGAGACGACGCCGACGAAAACTTGTTCGCCGTCTTTCGTATCGAATAGTTGGTAAATCGCCCAAGCGGATGTGCGTGCGGGCATAGGCGCAGCGGGCGATCCGGTCACAGCCATTTGCGCCATATGTTGACCGACGAGGAAAACAGTCGTCTCGAACAGGCTGGCCGTGACACGTTTTCCCTGTCCTGTTTGCGCCCGCTCATACAGGGCCGCCATTACGCCCATCGCGCCGAACATGCCGCCTGTCACGTCAATGACAGAACTGCCTGCGCGTAAGGGGCGTCCCGGGGGGCCTGTCATATAGGCGAGGCCACCCATCATTTGCGTCACTTCGTCCAACGCCGTGCGGTGCTCATAGGGGCCATCAAGGAAGCCCTTTTCAGAGCAATAGATCAGCCGTTCATTGCGGGCTTTCAACGCGTCCCAGCCAAAGCCGAGCTTATCCAATGCGCCCGGACGGAAATTTTCGATAAAAACATCCGCGTCGTCGATTAAGGCCAACACGGCGTCGCGCCCTTCATCGGATTTCAAATTGACCGAAAGGGATCGTTTATTGCGGTTATACATCGGAAAATATCCGGCCCCAGCACCGCGAAGGCGGCGCGTTTTATCGCCGCCAATCGGCTCGACCTTGATCACATCCGCGCCGAGGTCCGCGAGCATCAGTCCAGCCGCTGGCCCCATCACCATATGAGAAAACTCGATGACTTTGATGCCGTGAAGGGGAAGCGTCATATTTGACTTTCAAATTGTTGAGCGACGTCTCCGGGCGTGAGTATCGCAACATCATCGCGAGCGCGCAGGTCTGAGAGCAAGGATTCAAGCATAGCAATGCGGAACGGCTGGCCGATGATATAAGGCGTCAAGGTCACGCAAAGCGATTGCCCGCCAAAGCGGTCATGTTCGGACGCTAAATAGTCGACGGCTTCCAAAATTTGCTTTTTCCAGCTCTCCTCGCTTTGCCGACGTGTATGCAAGAGTGTGAAATCGGACAGCTCATAGCTGTTCGGGACTAGAGTGACGCCCGTCGATGTCGCGACGGGTACGCTATCATTTTCCCAATCGAGGCAATAACCAAGTCCCGCTTTACCGAGCCGCTGCAATGTTCGTGACGATTGATTGCGCGCGGGACTGAGCCAGCCCGTTACGGCGGGTAAGGCGCTAAGTGTTTGCGCGATGAGAGAATCTTCTTCAGCTTCAGTCAGTTCTTCATAATGAATATGATCGGTTGAAAAGCCGTGGGCGATGATTTCGTGATTTTTGATATAATCCATCAAGGGCGGATAACGCCACGCGACTTCGGCATTCACGGCAAAGCCCGCGCGTGTCTCGCCCAACGCCTCAAGAATACGATATACGCCGACGCGGTTGCCATAATCGCGCACAGTGAAATGTCGTAAATCCGGATAAGGCGTCGCCATTGCGCCGGGGTGTTTGAACGGCACGCCGGACGGATTGAGCGGGAAGAATTCCAGCGGAACGATGAAAGACAGGGCCACCTTTGCGCCGCCGTCCCATTGGACGGGCTTCCGTTCGCGCGATAGTCGCCAGTCATATAATGTGTGGTCTTGGCCGTGTCGGCGGTTTGGGTAGGTGAGGTAATTTTGGTTCATCATGAAGCACTCCACAAATCAAAAACTTGATCGTCGGGGCATCGAATAAAGATTTTTGCAGCGTCCAAATCTGCGCCGTGAAGATTGGTTAGATAGTGATAAAGCTTTTGAGCACCTTTAGCCTCGCTAGAGCATGTTAGAGTTTCGGCTGTGAAACACAGTTCATATGTATCCGGCGCAAAATTTGCTCCAGAGTGCAGTCGAACTTGGATCAAATTTCTGAGGTCAAACGACCTTGTACGATCTCCGTCAGAAATGGCTAAGTGTTGAGCGTCTAAGCTAATGACGGCTTTAGAAGTGTCTCCAGAGTTTTTGGGTGATAGAGCTTTCACGCCGCAAACCCCGTTCCGTCCGTCACGGCCCCTCGCGCAGCGATATCCGCTACGGCCTGATCCCAGTAATGTTCTCGGTAATATTCTGCGATTTCGCGCCCTGTCGCGAACCAGACATCATCGCGGTGCGCCATGATGTGTTTTAGCGCCTCTTCGAATGGGCGAATGCGGTGGGGCTGGCTGACTAGATAGGCGTGGAGCGGAATACACATGACGGTGCCAGACCGCTCGCCTTCTTTGAGGAGTTGATCAAAATGCCGTTTGAGCATGTCCGTATAACGATCCGGATCAAACCCCATCACAGAATAGGTGATGACGTCATTCACTTCGAGCGAATAGGGCATGGAGACGAGCTTGCCTGTTTTGGTTTTAAGCGGCTGCGGTTGATCGTCTTGAAACAGGTCGCAAGAGTACCAAAAATCATTGTCCGCGATGAGATCGAGCGTGCTCTCTGTGTGTGTCAGAGCGGGTGCGAGGTAACCGCGAATGCGTTGGCCGGACGCCGCTTCGACGGTGCGGATACTGTCGTCTAGAACGGCTTGTTCTTGCTCGGGGCTTAGACCGTAGGAATAGCGCGTATTGTAAATACCGTGGCTGAAAAACTCCCAATCGCGTTTGACGCAATCCTCAATAATTTCCGGGTGGTGATCGCAGAGTGCCACATTGAGGCTGACCGAGCCGCGAAGGCCGTATTTATCCAGCAGCTCAATGAGCCGTTGATGCCCGACGCGATTACCAAAATCGCGCTGGCTATATTGCTGCACATTCGGAATGGCGTTGGGCCACGGCTGACGTTGCGGGTTTGTCGGCGGTATGAATTCGTAAAATTCAATATTCGGAGCAATCCAAAACGCAAGCTTCTTACCGCCTGGCCAGACGATTTTCGGGCGGTCGGCGTAGGGCCAATAGTCGTAGAGATTGGGAGTAGATTTCATGCTGCATACCCATCCAGCCACGCATCCACCTCCGCCACATCCACGACATCTGCATATTTAATCAGCAAATCTGTCAGATTGGCAAAGTGGTAGCTCTCATGTTTGTCGGCCACACATTCAATCGGCACGATAGCGCGGAAGCCGTGGGAGAGGGCGTCAACGGCAGTGGCGCGGACGCAGCCGGATGTGCTGCCGCCTGTTACCACGACGGTGTCGATCTTATGCCAGCGAAGAAAACTCGCGAGCGGGGTTTCAAAAAACGCGCTGGGCATGCGTTTTGTGTAAACGGCGTCCACGCTGCGGTCGATGGTCAGGCGATCATCGAATTCCGTTCGGGCGCTCTCGAATTTGATGTTTTGGAGACTGTCCGGCGTATCTGTGCGCGTCCCCCACACGCCAGCATCCGCGGCATTATCCATATAAGCCACGTGGGTCCAGACGACGGGGAGGCCGTGCGAGCGCGCTTTGCCGCTGATCCGGTCAATATGTTCCATTTGGCGTGGATCAGTGATGTAAGCGGTCTTATAGAGGTCGGGACGTGTGTAGCTTTTCTGTGGATCGACGTTCACGATGGCCATGCGCTTACCGAAACCGAAGCGCGCGCGGGCAGGATTGGCGCGCACCTCTTCGAATATTTCGCGGGCAGTTTTATTGGATGTCACCATTGTCGAGTGGGTGTTGGGCGTTGAATCGGTCATAGGCGTCTTTCACTCTGTTTCGTCTCAGACTATCTTGCCTTGCATCAAGCCGCAAAGGGCGCAGGCAAGAGAAAGGGGATTATGCGCGATCATATTACGATTTCCGAAGTTGGCCCCCGTGACGGTCTGCAAAACTGTAAAGGCGTGATGCCAACGGACGTTAAACGGCGATGGATTACGGCGATGTATGACGCAGGTGTGCGCGAGATCGAAGTCGGATCTTTTGTTCCGCCTAAACTGTTTCCACAATTAGCCGATACGGCAGACATGGTAGCGCATGCCAAAACGTTGCCAGACTTGCGCGTGTTGGCATTGGTGCCGAACCTGCGTGGTGCGCAGGGCGCAATTGCAGCGGGCGTTGATGCAATCGGCTTTCCGCTCTCCGTGTCTGAAACGCATTCGATCAAAAACTTACGCCAAACTCATGACCAAGCGGTTGATAATGTTCGGCAGATCGCGGATCTAATCGCCGAGCAACCCAAGGGTAAACGCCCATCATTCGAAGGGGCGTTGTCTACCGCGTTCGGGTGTTCAATTGAGGGCGTGATTTCTGAAGAAACGGTGCTGCGGTTAGCGGAACGTCTGGTCGACGCCGGCGTCCATGAACTCGGCCTGTCCGATACGGTCGGTTACGCCAATCCAGTGCAAGTCAAACGCTTGATCCGCCGCGTCCGCGGAGTGGCGGGCGATGAAAAAGTGAAATCCGTACATCTTCACAACACATACGGCCAAGGCCTCGCGAACGCCTTTGCCGCGTGGGAAGAAGGTATTGAGACGTTTGACGGCTCTCTCGGCGGCCTCGGCGGCTGTCCCGCCTCACCGGGGGCGAGCGGGAATATTGTGACTGAAGATTTGGTGCAAATGTTCCATGCGATGGGCGTGCGAACGGGCATTGATATGAGCAAGCTAATCGCTTGTCGGCAATATTTGGAAGAAGGATTGCCGGGAGAAGAAATTTATGGGTTCACGCCGAATGCAGGATTGCCGAAACATATGATCGTTTGAGTGGGCTTGAGATCAATCTATCTGCCGCCCTGACTCGCTCCTGCAGTTGTTTCCAACTACAGTCGCACTCATGCGTTTCGGTGAAACCTTTCTCGAAGAACTGAAAAACCGCGTCCGGCCCTCTGATGTGGTGGGCAAACATGTCAAATTGCGTCGTCAGGGACGGGAGTTTGCAGGGTTGTCGCCCTTTACGAATGAAAAGACGCCGTCTTTTTTCGTGAATGATGAAAAAGGCTTCTATCATTGTTTCTCATCGGGGAAGCACGGGGATTCGATTAGCTTTTTAATGGAAGTAACAGGCCTGAGCTTTCCGGAAGCTGTGGAGCAGCTCGCGCAAATGGCGGGAATGGAGCTGCCGCGCCAAGACCCGAAAGCTGAGGAGCGTGCCAAAGAACGCAAAGCCGCGATCAGCTGGATGGAGCGCGCGCAGGATCACTACGAAAAGACACTCTACCGCGCGCCAGGCGAGGCGGCTCGAAATTATCTAAAGGCGCGCGGCCTCAGCAAAACGGCAGCGCAATATTTCGGAATGGGTTTTGCAGAAGATAGCTTCTCATCCCTAAAAGATAATTTGATCCGAGAAGGTGCCGATGAACGCCAGTTGATTGACGCTGGCCTGCTTGTTGACCCAGACGACAAAAGCCGTGGCAGTTGGGACCGCTTTCGTAATCGGATCATGTTTCCGATTCATGATGCCCGCGGGCGCTTGGTTGCTTTTGGCGGGCGAGCGATGGAGAAAGACGCGAAGGCAAAGTACCTCAACTCACCGGAAACACAGCTCTTCTCCAAAGGGAAACTGCTCTATAATTATCACCGCGCGCGAGCGGCTCTAGCTAACCCTAAAAATGGCGCGCGCGGCATGATTGTGGTCGAAGGCTATATGGACGTTATCGCGCTGAGCCGCGCGGGTTTCCGTCATGCCGTCGCGCCGCTCGGGACGGCCCTAACCGAAGACCAGCTCGCGCTGTTATGGCGCGCAGGGCCAGATGCGTTCTTGTGTTTTGATGGCGATAAGGCGGGGCTTCGCGCGGCGTATCGGTCAATTGAACGAGCTTTGCCGTTACTTAAACCGGGTCATTCGTTGCGCTTTGTCATTATGCCGGACGGGCAAGACCCGGACGATCTGATTCAAGTCAAAGGCGCGCCCGCCTTTGCGGCGCTCTTAGAACGCAGTATGCCTTTGGTCGATATGCTGTGGCGGCGTGAGGTTGAAAAAGAAGTTCTCAACACACCTGAGGCCAAAGCGGGCCTGAAATCACGGATTTATGACGCTCTCCGCGAAATTAAAGACCCAACGGTTCGACAGCTTTATGAAGCCAGCCTGCTTGGTCGCTTCGACAAGCAATTTGGCCGTGTCTGGACACCGAATCGATCAAAACCGCGTGAGAAAAAAGCCGATAAGAAGGTTGTGGCGGCCGGAGCCGCCAAACTCGCCAGTAATATGCGGCAGGCACAGACGCTTATCGGCGGGATTATCCTGTTTCCAGAGTTGCTTGGTGAGGTTGATGAGACAATGTTTGGCCTTGAATTCAGTGATCCAGGTCACATCGCGGCACAAAGATCGATTCTTCGCTACTGGCGGCAGACGAAAGCTGTTGATATCACAGGGTTACATGCCCATATGTCGGAAGATGGATTAGAGGAGGAATTACGCGCTATCCTATCTCGGCGGTCGCTGATCACGGCTGCTTTGGGTGGCGCAGATGCGGAAAACGGCGATCGCGCGGCTATCTGGATAGAAGAAGCTGGCACCTTTTTGGACAACGCCCGAACAGACGCAGGTTCCCCCGATGCCCGGTCACGCATGGCCGAGACGATCCGTAAAGATAATGCTGAGGCGATGCATCGCCTCATGCGGGCTCAGACACGCGCCCGCGAGTAACCAGGTTTAGGCCCTGATGTCCGCCCAAGGACGTGAGGGCTCTTTCAGTTTGTGCGGGCAGGGCGGTGACGCGCCGAGCCCCCAAAGGAGACGGACATAAATGGCTGAGGCCGATACCAAAACAGAACTTAGCGTCCCAACGAAAAGCCGACTTGATTTCGATAATATCGAAGTGAAGCGGATGATTACCAAGGCCAAAAAGTCCGGCCTACTGACAACCGAGGAGCTTAACTCGCACCTCGATATCAATGGTATTACAGCGGAAGAAATCGAAGTTGTCCTCGCGGCTCTCTCAGAAATGGGCATTTCTGTCCACGAGGAGAAGGAAGAGGAAACGCTAGGCCCGAAAACGCTGGCGAGTAATCGCACGACTGCCGTTAAGGGCGGAAATTCCAAAGAAGAGCTCGACCGGACTGACGATCCTGTTCGTATGTACCTGCGCGAAATGGGCGTGGTCGAATTGCTGTCCCGCGAAGGCGAGATCGCGATTGCGAAACGGATCGAAGCGGGCCGCAACACGATGATCAAAGGTCTGTGCGAAAGCGCGCTGACATTTGAAGCCATGATGATCTGGCGCGAAGAACTGGCCGAAGGCGCCATCTTGCTCCGCGATATTATTGATCTGGACGGCACTTATAACCGCTCCATCGGGAATGTGCAGGAAGACCGTTCGCACCTCGCCGTGCGCCGCGAGAAGATTGAAAAGGGTGAGCTTGAAAAAGAAGAGGGCGATCTTCCGAGCTTGGCCGAAGAGCGGAAGCTGAAATTGCCGGAGCGCAACTATGCGCCGGGTGAAAAGCCGATTGAAGACGACACGGACGAGGAAGAAGATAAAACCAACCTTTCCATGGCGATGATGGAAGCGGCCCTGCGTGAGCAGATTATGGAGAAGCTCGACCGGATTTCGGAAGATTTCACTCGTTTTCAAAAACTGCAGCAGATGATCATTGCCGCGCGCCTCAAGGGTAAAAAGCTCCGGACGCCGCAACGCGACGAATATGAGGAAATCTCTGATCGCATCGTTGAAGAGATCAAAGGCCTTCAGCTTAACAACGCGCGGATTGAAGCGCTGGTTGAACAGCTGTTCCACATCAACAAACGCTTTATCAGCCTAGAAGGCAAATTGATGCGCTTGGCGGACGGTAACGGCGTCCCGCGTCAGGAGTTTCTTGCGGCTTACTTGGGTTCAGAATTGAACCCGAACTGGCTCGAAGATATGCGAGGGACATCCGCAGCGTGGGATCGTTTCATTGACCGCGAAGGTCTGACGATTGAAAAAATCCGCAATGAAATCGCTGAAATGGCGAAAGAAACCGGCGTTCCTGTCGACGAATTCCGCCGCATTGTTCAGACGGTCCAGAAAGGTCAGCGCGAAGCGCGTCAGGCCAAGAAAGAAATGGTCGAAGCGAACCTGCGCCTCGTGATCTCAATTGCGAAAAAATATACGAATCGGGGCTTGCAGTTCCTTGACCTGATTCAAGAAGGCAATATCGGCCTGATGAAAGCCGTCGATAAATTTGAGTATCGCCGCGGTTACAAATTCTCGACTTATGCCACATGGTGGATTCGTCAGGCGATTACCCGCTCTATCGCGGACCAAGCGCGCACGATCCGAATTCCGGTTCATATGATCGAAACGATCAACAAAATCGTCCGAACCAGCCGCCAAATCCTACACGAAATTGGCCGTGAACCGACGCCGGAAGAATTGGCAGCGAAGCTTTCCATGCCTTTGGATAAAGTCCGCAAGGTTATGAAAATTGCGAAAGAGCCGATCTCTCTTGAGACGCCGATCGGTGATGAGGAAGACAGCCAGCTCGGTGACTTCATTGAAGATAGCAACGCGATCTTGCCGATTGACAGTGCCATCCAATCGAACCTGCGCGAAACCACGACCCGCGTCCTCGCCTCGCTCACCCCGCGTGAAGAACGCGTCCTGCGCATGCGCTTCGGGATCGGCATGAACACCGACCACACACTCGAAGAAGTCGGCCAACAGTTCAGCGTGACGCGCGAACGGATCAGGCAGATTGAAGCGAAAGCGCTGCGGAAGCTGAAGCACCCGAGTAGGAGCCGCAAGCTGCGGAGTTTCTTGGATCAGTAGATTTGTTGGTTTTAGATCTTTCAAAAGTTAATACTGGCGCAGATTTACATGCTGCGTTTTCAAACACTTTTGGTTTCCCATTTAATGGGAAACTACACTGGGACGCATTAACTGACCATTTAAGGAATGTTGCACCTGAAGATAAGACGATCAATTTAGGTGTATTCGGTCAAGGGGGCCTAAAGAAAAGGTCTCCGCATACAGCCAGGTTGTTTTTGAAAATCATTGATCAACACAATGACGAACTCCTATGTGATCGTAATTGTCTTCGATTTAAATGTCGGGCTCTTCCTTACCTGCCAGTGGAATAGTAACTCAGTTTTGAAGACTTGATAATTAAGATGGAACTCCGAACAAATCGCCTGACCCTTAAACAATGGTCGGAAGATTTACGCGACCCTTTTGCGCAAATGAACATGGATTCTGAGGTTATGGCTGATCTCGGAGGGCCATATGATCGGGCGAATAGTGATCGAAAGTTTGATCGATATTGCAAAGCCTATAATATGGATGGTTTAAGTCGTTGGGCTCTCATAGATTTAGAGGGGCAGTTTGTCGGCTATGCTGGTGTCATAAAAAATGATGACTTGTCACATTCACTCGGTGAACATTGGGATATTGGCTGGCAATTGCGCCGTGAAATGTGGGGTAGAGGCTATGCAACAGAGGCCTCTATTGCAGCTCTAGAAGACGCTTTTGATCGCTGCGGAATTGCACGTGTTTTGTCTTATACGGACCCTAAAAATATGCGCTCTCAAGCTGTTATGACACGAGTTGGTCTCACTCGAAACGAGAGTCTCGATTTTACCCATGATTACGGCTCAGGTATGATTTGGTCAGGGTTAGTTTGGTGCGCAACGGCCTCACCATAGTTCGAAAGATGGAGGATGTGGGCGCAATGGAGGAACTTGAAGGGATAGAGCTCACCGAGGAAGAGGAAGCTCAGCGAGGAATATTCGCGGCGGCTATCACTGCAGTCCTTGTTGGTTTCATATCAATTCTGACGATGGGATATCGGTTGTTATCATCGGTTGTTGATAACAACCAATTTGGGCTTTTCGATATTATAGACCCAATCCTGATGTTCGTATTTGCCGCCCTCGTGTATTCCAAAAGCCGAATTGCGGCTGTCGTCCTTTTTGCCTACTTCCTAGTCACGCGGTTTCATCTCATCCTCTACATTCAGTCATTGCGACAACTCATAGTCGCGGCGATTATTCTCGCTCTGTTCTTTTATGGAATATGGGGAACCTTCAAGTATCACTCTCTTGAGGTTAAGAAAAATATCGTTGGAGGGTGGAGGGAAAAGCGAGAGTTGCGCCCGTTTGATCTAAAACTCAAACCTTCCCACAATCGGCACATGGTCGCTTGGACGTTCACCTTCGCGGACAAACTTATCAATCGTAATATCCTGTAATCGGTCCATGGCTTGGCCGCTGCAGAGCAGGTGGTCGATACGGATGCCGAGATTGTTTTGCCACGCGCCGCCTTGGTAGTCCCAGAATGAATATTGCCCATCCCGGCCATCGATGGTCTCGAACGCATCATAGAGGCCGAGGTTCTTGATCGCGCGGAAAGCGGCAGCGGTTTCAGGGCGGTAGAGGGCATCGCCTTCCCATCCTTTTGGGTCATGACAATCACCTGCGCGCGGGATGACGTTATAGTCGCCCGCAAGGATAAGCGGTTCTTCGAACTTCAGGAGCGCGGCGGCATGCTCTTTCAGGCGCCGCATCCAGTCGAGTTTGTAGCGGTATTTCTCGCTATCGCCATTTTCACCGACTGGATTACCGTTGGGCAAATAGATGCCACCGACACGGACAACACCAGATTTTGCCGGGACGACGACTTCAATATAGCGGGCCTGTTCGTCACTATCGTCGCCCGGAAGGCCGATGCGGACCTCTTCTGGAGTTTCACGGCTCAGGATCGCGACGCCATTATAGCTCTTTTGGCCGTGGACGCTGCAATGATAGCCGAGCGCTTCGATTTCCATGCGCGGGAAGCCCTCATCGACAGTCTTGATTTCTTGCAAGCACAGCACATCGGGCTGCGCGGCTTTAAGCCATGTCGTGAGATTGGGCATTCGGGCTTTGACCGAATTAATGTTCCAAGAGGCGATTTTCATAGAGGTGTCGGTATGCGCCCCGCCGGTAGAGTCAAGATGGGGCGTTGAATTGGCTGTATGTCAGGCTGAAAACAAAAAACCGCCGCACCCCGAAAGGATGCGGCGGTTTCTTAAAGACCAGTTCCTTGGTGGGTTTTAGAACCGGACTTTAAAGCCTGCATTGACCGCGTGGGCCTGTGTTTGATCGTTGGATACTTGTTGCGGTGCAACGAAAGGGATGAAGCCTTTGTTGTAAACATATTCCACACCAACATCGAGGAAGTCGCTGATCGGATATTCCATGCTGACGGCATGTTGCTGGTTCTTCTCAAAGCTGGTCGGTTGACCGAACATACCGACATTACCTGTGTCATCGCTGATATTGCCCCATGATCCGGATGCGGCAATGGCCATTTGGCGGCCGTTGACAACGGGTTTGATGCGGACCTGCGCGACGAGCGTCGACAGGTTTTCATCAAAGTTGATATTGTTAATATCTGTTGTGGATCCAGCCGGATCGACCAAGAATTGCGGTAGCGGTGTCCCGTCAATCGCTTGAGGAATGGCCGCCGCCCAAGGCTCTAACGTTGTGGTATATTCGACCATCGCATCAAGGAACGGGCTATTATATTCGGCAAAACCGTTCACAGCGCTGTTGCGATAGCTGATGAAATTCGCGGGCGGAGTTCCGGTCGCGCGGCCTTGGAATGTGTGTGCGGTAAAGTTGTCGCGATAAATTGTATCGTGAAGATAGCCACCGCCGACAGTGAACGCGCCGTTATGACCAAGCCTGAATTCTTGCTCGGCATTGAAGGCATAGTTAGCGATATTATTGTTTTCGTCCGCGAAGGCGACGCGAAGTTGACGACCGCCGGAGAAGGCTGAGCCTGTGATTTTTAAGCCGTTCCGGTAAAAGCCGAGTTCTGCCACAGGTTGATCCGAGACAGCCCAGAAGTAATGCTGACCTTCATTTTGGGTGAAGGCGTTATAGCTATCAAAATTACCGAAATCGATCGTTTTGCGGCCAAAGGCGGCGTAGAACGGGGAGCGTTGTAAATTACCAAAGACAACGAAAGCTTTTCTCAACTGAAACTCGTCCTGTTCGCCGGGATATTCCGTTTCGGAATATTCAGGTTGTAGATGGAGCGTTGTCCAATCGCCAAAGGTGCTGGTGAAGGTTAGCGCGGCATTATTAATGGCAAAGACGCCGGCTTCTTGGTCAGTCCTGTTTGAGAAGAACGGGAAGCGCGATAGGATCGGGAATTGACCGGGGGCATCTGTCTTTTGATACATGAATGACCCTTGCAAATGACCGCCCACGTAAAGGGAGTTCGGTTGCAACACGCCTGTCGCGCGGTTGGCCAGTAATGTGAGGGTTTTGCCCGTTGTGTTTTCTTGGAAATCGAGCATGTCGCGCGTGTTTTCAACGGATGTTCGAACGCTTACGCCGCCAATATTGGCACGTCTGTCACGGAAGAAAGACTGCGCCGCCGCTTCTGAATGATAAACGGCATTTGGGTTACTGTAACCGCGCAGGCCGAAATTCACAGGGCGTGCCGCGTTAAATGACGTCTGACCCGGTCCGGCTTGGACATACTGCACACCGGAGGTCGCATATTGGCCGGAATGAACGAGCTGATACTGGTTGTTCAGCCGTTGATGCTGCCAACTTTGCGCGGGCAAATACTGGCCATAGCTTGACCCTGATGATTGGAACATACCGCGGAGGCCATTCGCGCTGCCATGATTAGCCAAAACAGGCAGGCTGACAGCACCAATGGCCGCGCAAGCAAGCAGGCTGGTTTTAAATGTACTCATGGTTATTCCCCGCCAATGAAGTTTGCTGGCAGCCAATCCTAGGCTGACCGGACCTGATCAACGTCGAGCGCGTGCTCGCGGACCTTCCGGTAGAGTGTAGAGCGGCCAATCCCGAGCCTTCGGGCGACCTCTGACATGTGTCCATGATAGGTTTCTATTGCGAAAGCGATAAGATCGCGTTCAATATCTTCTAAAGTTCGCAGATGACCTTCACGGTCGAGAACTGATACATTGACGCTGTCCTCACTTTCATTTGCGGGAACAAGACTATCGAGCGCATCACGGTCGTTGTCTTCAGCGGTCTGCGCCATGGAGGGCATTAATCCCGAAATTTGCGGGAAATCGCACGGGCGAAGGTGATTGCCATCGGACAGGATCATGGCGCGGAAAATTGTATTCTCCAATTGCCGAACATTCCCCTTCCACTCATGCGTTGCGAGCATTTTGAGCGTGTCAGACGTTGCCCCGGACACATTCATTTTTTCCTGTGCGTTGAAACGCGAGATGAAATGTTCTGTCAGGGCCGGAATGTCTTCGGATCGTTCGCGCAAGGGCGGAACCGCAATTGGGAAGACATTCAAGCGGTAATACAGGTCTTCGCGGAACGTGCCCTTGGCAACGCATTCAGCCAGATCAAGGTTCGTCGCGCTGACAATACGGACATCAACGGATACGGGGCGTTTGGACCCAATCGGATCGACTTCGCCTTCTTGCAACACGCGGAGCAGTTTGACTTGCATATCCAGCGGCAATTCGCCGACTTCATCAAGGAATAACGTCCCGGTATGAGCTTCCTGAAATTTACCCAAATGTTTGGCGTTTGCGCCCGTAAAGCTTCCTTTTTCGTGACCGAATAAGATGCTTTCAACCAATGTTTCCGGAATAGCGCCGCAGTTGACCGAGATAAAAGGTTTGTCAGCACGGTCGCTGGCCCCTTGAATGGCGCGAGCTATGACTTCTTTGCCGACACCGGACTCGCCTGTGATCAAAATAGGGATCGTCGCCTTCGCGCCGCGTTCGCCCATGGCCACGACGGGACGCATCACGGCACTGCTACCGATCAAATCATCAAAGGTCAGACCGCCCGTGGTTTGTTTCTTCAACCGCGTCACTTCTTTGGAGAGAGTTTTCATTTCCAGCGCATTGCGGATCGATACGACAATACGTTCTGGCGCAGCAGGCTTTACGACAAAATCGCGTGCACCTGTTTTCATGGCGGTAACAACGGCTTCAATAGACCCTTTGGCCGTTAAGACGATGACGGGCATCTCAGGACGTTTTTTTGCGAATGTTGTCAGAACTTCCATACCGTCAGTGCCGGGCATGATGAGGTCGAGTAAGACCACGTCAACAGAACCGCTATCGGCGCCGAGCACCATTTCAATGGCTGTATCGCCGTCGCCAGCCTGCAGCACAGAAAATCCGCTCTTCTCAACGACGGCCTGTAACAGGCGGCGCTGTGTCGGATCATCATCAACGATAAGGACAGTCTTAGACATATGATTCCCAATTCTTCACCTCGCCAGCGCTCTCTATTGGTGCGCTTCGGCGTTTCGGCATGTGTGCCAAAAAGGGATGAAGATGAGGTCAGTGAATAGGGTAAAGGGACAGTGAAGACGAAATCGGCGTCGTTCTATCGGTTGAATAGGGGCGGTAGCTTTGATAGTCAGGCGTGAACAAAAGCTTTGAGAGTCATTCGAACGGCTCTCTATCGTCAGAGGACATCGCCAATATGGCTCATTCAGATTACACGCGCGGCGAGATGGAAATCTCGGATCATAAAGGGACGTTCTCAGGATTTATGGGTGTCTCTAAATATGGCGCAGCCGCTATTATTGTGATGCTTCTCTTTCCGATCTTGATTTTTGCTGTCAACGTGGCGTGGCCAACGTCTCTTGTCGTCAGCGTCGTCATCGGTATCGTCATCGGCGCTGCATTGAAATTCAAAGCGCAATGGTATGCAGGTTTGATCGCCAGCGCCGTATTCCTCGGTGTTGTGATTGCGGTGCTCAACCTGATTTTCTAGAATTTTAAAACTTCAGGCGGGATTAACGCCTGTTTGTGCAATTGAATTCTGTGTATAAACGACCGCGCGAAATAATCTTTCGTTGCGGTCGCTTTCAATTGCAGTCTCCGCAAAAATTTGCTTAACACTCCACCTGAGTCGCCACGGGGCGTCGAGAAGGGGATCTGTGTGCATATAGCGGTCTTAAAAGATGTGTCGGGCGCAGAAGCGCGCGTCGCGGCGTCGCCGGACACGGTCAAATTTTACATCGATGCGGGCCATACGGTCACGGTCGTGAAGGGGGCGGGACAAGCGGCAACCTTTGCAGACAAACTCTACAGCGATGTTGGCGCAAAATTAGCGGCATCCAATGCGGCGGCTGTCAAAACAGCAGATTTGGTTATGTCTGTTTCAGGGGGTACAGAAAAACTCCTCGCGGGTATGAAAAAAGGCGCGGCGATTACGGGCCTTCTCTCGCCAACGGATAACCCTAAATATGTTGCTGCGGCTGCCAAAGCCGGCGTGACGGCGATTGCGCTGGAATGGATTCCACGCATCAGCCGCGCGCAGAGTATGGATGTGCTATCCAGCCAATCGAATCTCTCTGGCTATCGCTCGGTCGTCGAAGGCGCAGGCATTTATGGCCGTGCGCTGCCGATGATGATGACGGCGGCAGGCACAATCGCCCCAGCGAAAATATTCATCATGGGCGTCGGTGTTGCGGGTCTCCAAGCCATCGCAACGGCGCGGCGTCTCGGCGCTGTGACAACGGCGACGGATGTGCGGCCCGCGACCAAAGAACAAGTTGCCTCGCTCGGCGCGAAGTTCATCGCGGTCGAAAATGAAGAATTCAAAGCGGCGGAAACTGCGGGTGGATACGCCAAGCAGATGAGCCCTGAGTATCAGGCGCTGCAAGCTGAATTGACGGCCAACCACATTGCCAAGCAGGACATCGTTGTGACAACGGCATTGATCCCGGGCCGCGATGCGCCAATCCTTGTGACGAAGAAGATGCTCGACACGATGCGGCCAGGATCCGTCCTTGTTGATCTCGCGGTTGAACGCGGCGGCAATGTCGAAGGCGCGAAAGCAGGCGAAATTGTCACGACAAAGAAGGGCGTCCACATTGTCGGCCACCTAAATTGGCCGTCACGCATGGCCGCCGATGCATCCAATATGTTCGCACGAAATTTGAAAGCCTTGCTTCCACTGATGACAGCAGAAGACGGCCGGTTCGCGCCCGATTGGGACGATGAAGTGATTCAAGGCGCGGCGCTCACGCGCGACGGCGAAATCGTCAACGCGCGGTTGAAAGGGTAGGGACCATGTCTGCAATGATCATAATGGCGGGCGGCGCGGTCGTTAGCCCGCTGGTTTTCCAACTCGCAATTTTCGTGTTGGCGATTTTCGTCGGCTATTATGTTGTCTGGTCTGTGACCCCGGCGTTGCACACGCCGCTCATGGCCGTGACCAATGCTATTTCATCCGTGATTATCGTCGGCGCGCTCGTCGCCGTGGCCGCGGGAACGCAAGGCGGATCATCGATCTCCACATGGGCAGGCTTTGCTGCCGTCGCCCTTTGCGCCGTGAATATTTTCGGGGGCTTCCTCGTGACCCAACGTATGCTCGCCATGTATAAGAAGAAGGAGCGCTAAAGTGTCTTTGTCGTCTTTTGCGCTTTCAGCAAACCTCGCCGCCGTTCTTTACACAGTCTCGGCCGTCCTCTTCATTCTCGCGCTTCGGGGGCTTAGTTCTCCGGAAACATCGCGGCGCGGCAACACTTACGGTATGGTCGGGATCGCGATTGCGATTGTGACGACGATTTTGGTCGCCGGATTCGGCGGGCAGGGATTGTTGATCATTGCGGGTGGCCTCGCGCTTGGCGGTGGTGTCGGCGCGGTTATCGCGAAGAAAATTCCGATGACGGATATGCCGCAGCTGGTCGCGGCGTTTCACTCGCTTGTTGGTTTAGCCGCGGTTTTGGTCGCTCTGGCCGCGTTCTTCTCGCCCGATAGCTTCGGTATTCTGAATGCTGACGGCCTGATGAAGGGTGGCTCGCTCCTCGAATTGTCCCTCGGTGCGGGTATTGGCGCGATTACCTTCTCAGGTTCATTGATCGCCTTTGCGAAACTGAACGGCAATATGTCAGGGTCGCCGATTCTGTTGCCTGCGCGTCATATCATCAATATTTTACTGGCCGTTGCGTTCTTCTTCCTCGTCGGAATGTTGATGAGCACAGGTGGGACAGAGCCTTGGATGATGTGGGCCGTGATTGCGGTGACGCTGATCCTCGGCTTCACCTTGATCATCCCGATTGGCGGCGCGGATATGCCCGTCGTTGTGTCGATGCTCAACAGCTATTCCGGCTGGGCGGCAGCGGCACTGGGCTTCACGCTTGGTAATCTGGCCTTGATCATCACGGGTGCACTCGTCGGCTCATCTGGTGCGATCCTCTCCTACATCATGTGTAAAGCCATGAACCGGAGCTTTATCTCGGTCATCCTCGGCGGGTTTGGCGGCGATGCCGCCAGCGCAGCGTCGGGTGATAAAGAACAACGTCCTGTCAAACGCGGCTCTGCGGAAGATGCGGCCTTCATTATGAAGAATGCGTCCAAAGTCATCATCGTGCCGGGCTACGGGCTTGCCGTAGCGCAGGCGCAGCACGCTATCCGCGAAATGGTCGATAAACTAAAAGAAGAAGGTGTTGACGTGTCATACGCCATCCACCCCGTCGCGGGCCGGATGCCGGGTCATATGAACGTGCTCCTCGCGGAAGCAAATGTGCCATATGATGAAGTGTTCGAATTGGAAGACATTAACTCGGAGTTCTCTAACACGGATGTGGCTTTTGTCATCGGCGCGAACGATGTCACCAACCCTGCCGCTAAAACAGACCCAACATCGCCCATCGCGGGGATGCCAATCTTGGATGTGGACAAAGCGGCAACAGTGCTCTTCGTGAAACGCTCACTCTCCGCCGGCTACGCCGGGATCGATAATGACTTGTTCTATCGCGACAACACGATGATGTTGCTGAGCGATGCCAAGAAGATGGTCGAGGAGATTATTAAGGCACTGTAGCGGTTTGGCGTAGCCAAAAAAATCGATTGATAATCGATTTTAGCGAAAGTGCCGCGAGCGCTGCGAGCGGAGTCTACCAATTTCCTCCTCTTTCTAAGGTGCCTTGACTTCCACGGGTTATCCAATGACTCAGAATTATGACATCCATGCGCGCCGTTACCATTCAATCAGACCAGTCTTTAAAGGTTGAGAAGTTCGCCAGACCCAAGGCAAGGTCTGGCGAACTTCTTATCCGCGTTGAAGCGGCGGGACTAAACCGCGCGGACCTTCTGCAGCGGGCGGGACATTACCCGGCCCCGCCTGGTGCGTCAGATATTCTCGGGCTAGAAGTGGTGGGGCGCGTTGAGGCTGTGGGCGAAGACACATCGCGGTTTAAAGCCGGAGACCGCGTTTGCGCGCTTTTGCCCGGTGGCGGTTATGCAGAATATGCTGTCGCGGATGAAGGCTCGGTCTTGCCTGTGCCAGAAGACATGTCCGCGGCCGACGCCTGTTGCTTCCCCGAAGCCGTCTTTACCGTCTGGGCGAATGTGTTTGACCGCGCGGGTTTAAAGTCGGGGGAGGCATTTCTCTGCCACGGCGGGACAAGCGGGATCGGCGTTAGTGCGATCCAAATGGCGCGATTAATGGGCGCGTCTAAAGTTTTCGCGACGGCAGGAACCGCGGAGAAATGCGTGCTGGCCGAAACGCTCGGTGCAGACCGCGCGATCAATTATAAGTCAGAAGACTTCGACGTTGTCATTGAAGAAGCGGGCGGCGTCGATGTCATTCTCGATATGGTCGGCGGCGATTATGTGGCGCGGAATATAAAAGCCTGCCGCCCCGATGGCCGCATCATCAACATCGCTTATATGGATGGGTTCAAGACGGAGGTCGATTTCCTACCCGTCATGATCAAACGCTTGTCCTTAATGGCGACAACGCTGCGAGCGCGACCAAACGAAGAGAAACGCCGCCTTCGCGACGCGTTGGAAGCCGCGATCTGGCCGCATGTCATGGACGGCACGCTTCGCCCTGTCCTTGATAGCACCTTCGTTCTCGCTGACGCCCATAGCGCGCACGCCCGCATGCAGTCCGGCGCGCATTCAGGCAAAATTATTTTAATGATGCACTAATAGAAAAGCCCCCCACAAAAGTGAGAGGCTTTCCAAGCGTTGCGTGAACACGCTGCTTATTATGTGTATTTGCCTAGCGGTAATCGCGCTTCACACGGCGGGCGTCATAGGCTTCGCCGCCGACGGGCATTGACCCCCAACCCGCTTCGAATTCCAATTTCACTGTGTAGCGGCTTTCCTCGCGGTCACCGATTTCTACGGTGAGGCTTGATCGGCGCTCAGTGCGATACTCGGTGCGGCACGTCAGAAGCCCGCAAGATTGATACGGGACCCGTTCATAGCCTGCTTCGAACCCGCTTTCGCTATCCGTAACTCGCGTGTCTCGGTCGATCTCGCTCTCGATCACGCGGAACCAGTCATAATCCTTTTTCAATGTTTTGCGTGCGGCCTCATAAAGGGCTTCGTCATAGACTTCGCTCCGCGTTTCGTTGCGGCTGCCTCTGACTTTGACGTCATATGTGCGGTCCGCCGTACGGCGTTCAATCGGGGCCTCAGTTGAGACGCGGGCTTGGACGCTCACATCGCTCGCCATAGACATGGCCGGGATAGATGTGCCTGCGGCCAGAATGGCCATGGTTATAAGTGTCGTTCGCATAATCATTTCCTCCTATGCTGCCAACTAAACGGGTTGGCTGGAGGGTGGTTCCAGTCGAACCAAGGCCATTTAAGGGCAATTTTGTGGCAGGTTTAGAACTCTGGTGGAGTGGCTGGTTTCATCCCTTGGCGGTCCAGCGCCAGTAAAACACCTGCATCTTTTTCCATCTCTTGCTGATGAGTTTGCAGATTGGGATAGTCCGATAGTTGCAGCGGTGTGCGCTCGATCCAGCGCATAACGATATAAAGATAGGCATCGGCATAAGTGCGTTCGGCGAGCAGCCAAGGGCCGTCACTGTCTGCGATCCATTCGTTGAGCCGAATGAAATAATTGTTGAGCCGATCATAAGTCAGGTGACGAACAGTTTTTTCGGTCTGCGGCGTGTTGGCGTATGTGCTGGGCGCAAAATGACCTTTGAAGGCCGCATGGACTTCGGATGACAGATAGCTGAGGGCTTCGGCTTCTTTGCGGCCCGCCGGTTTGTCGCGCGCATAATCAGGGTCGCCGACATGGGCTTCGCTAATATAGCCCAAGATTGCCGTGGCTTCGGTCAGCACATCGCCGTCATCAAAGACCAGAGCCGGAACCTGGCCGCGCGGGTTGATGGCGAGGTAGTCTTCGCCTTTATGTGCGCCGCGCTCCAAGTTGATAATCTCAATGGGAGCGCCGGCCCAAGCGACAGCGATATTGGGCGCGAGCGCACATGTGCCAGGCATCGTGTAAAGTTTCATGGCTGTCGGCCTCCGTAAGAGCGGTTATAAAGTGTGAAGGCATATCTAGCCGATCACATATTGCTGTACTGACATGGCCTGTTTTTGCGTTAGGGGCGAGCATGATTTCTCTTAAGCAAACCGTTTTTCTAACGGGGCTCGCCTTGCTGGCCTTTGCAGGTAACTCTGTGTTGGCGCGTCTGGCGTTGGTGGATGGAGCGATCGGTGTCGGATCATTCACGATGCTTCGAATCGTGTCTGGAGCTGTAGTTTTATGGCTCATTATCGGCGGTCAGAGGTCACATGTTGCGGGCAGTTGGAGGGGCGGGGTTTCATTGCTGGGATATGCAGGGTTATTTTCTATCGCTTACTTGAACCTTTCGACGGGCATGGGAGCCTTAATCCTGTTTGCGAGTGTTCAAATTACTATGATTGGCTGGGGCCTGTTTCGCGGTGAACGATTGGGGGGCGTGCAAACCTTAGGCATTATTCTTGCGGTTGCGGGATTGGTCTGGTTGTTGTTGCCAGGATTAGAACGACCGCACCCCGTCGCGGCGATTGTCATGATCGGGTCGGGGATATGCTGGGGCATCTATTCTCTATTGGGGCGCGGCGGCGGGAACCCGACGCATGTGACGACAGGTAATTTTCTACGCGCGTCGACGCTTATTCTTCCCATTTTCGCCCTTTGGATATTAGTCGGCCCGGGCGAAGTTGTGTCCACCAAAGGTATCGGACTAGCGATCATGTCCGGCGCTTTCACGTCAGGCCTTGGCTATGCGATTTGGTACCGCGCTTTGAAAGGCTTGTCAGCATCTCGGGCTGGTGTCATTCAACTTATGGTTCCGCCGCTCGCCGCGCTGGGCGGAATTCTATGGCTGAGCGAACCGCTCACGGCGCGTTTTCTGGGGGCGAGCGCAATCATCCTGATCGGGATCGCGCTCGCCGTTATTAAACAGACAAAAGCGGCTTAGGTGAACTCGAAGTACAGAAACTCTGCGTTGTCGCCATCGCTAAATTCGAGCCGCCCACTTTTCCGAATGGCTAGTCCATCGCCGCGCCGCAACGGCTCACCATTGACGGTGACAGCGCCTGTGGCGACTTGGATCCAGCCGCGTGTTCCATCGCCCATATCATGGGTGATCAATTGATCACCCTGAAGTGTTGCCGCATAAATGTCAGCATCAGAGCGGATCGACATAGAGCCGTTACGACCATCCGGGGACAAGAATAGAGCCAGTTTGCCGTCCTTGGCCTCTGGGCTGATATCAAGCGTATCATAGCGCGGTTCTGCGCCTTCGACATTGGGAATGAGCCAGACTTGCAGCAGCCGCATTGGGTCTGTTTGCGATGGATTCGCCTCGCTATGCCGGACGCCTGATCCGGCACTCATATATTGAACGCCGCCCGCCATGACAGTGGATCCATTGCCCATCGTGTCGCGGTGCTGCAGCCCGCCCTCAAGGATGTAAGAGAATATCTCCGCATCCTTATGCGGGTGCATCGGGAAACTGCCGCCGCCCGCGATGATGTCGTCATTAATGACGCGAAGGCTTTCAAACCCCATATTCTGTGGGTCGTAATAATTACCGAATGAGAAGCTATGCGCGGCGCGAAGCCATCCGTGGTCGGCCTTACCGCGCGCTTCTTCGGGGCGAAGGACGAGGTCGGTTGCGAGTGTTGAGGTTTCAATATGAGTCGTCATGGTTGTGTCCTTTCTTGAGTGCTTATGTGGCGAGAGCGCTGACTTTTCGTTTGGTTTGTTCAACTTTGTCCGGACCACTTGCCATGAGCTGGTCAGCTGAAATGATCTCAACATCGGTGACGCCGATAAAACCGAGAACATGACGCAGATAAGGCGTCGCAAAATCAATGTCGCTTCCGACTTTTGTTCCGCCAGATGCAACAAGGATGACAGCACGTTTTCCAGCCAAACGTCCGACTGGACCCTCATCTGTATATTTGAACGTCCGCCCTACGCGGGCGATCTGATCGATCCAAAGTTTAAGCGCTGCCGGAATACTAAAATTATAAATCGGTGTGCTGATGACGAACAGATCATTTCGCTCTAATTCATCAACTAGCGTATCTGATTGCACCAGTGCAGCGCGGTCATCAGCAGTCCGAACGTCCTCAGGCGTAAATGTGGCCGTAACCCACGCTTGATCGATGACCGGTAAGCCTTGGCTGACGTCGCGCGTTTCAACGCGAACCGAGCGGGTTTCCGCGACATGGTCAATATAATGATCGGCGAGGTCTCGGCTCACGGATCCGTCGCGACGTGCGGAGGAATCTATCCGAATTATGTTCAAAGATTTTGTCATGCGGGTCTCCTGTATTTCGTTGACCCCTCTCTATGTGTTGCGATATATATTGATAAGTCGTGTTGTTTTCAATTCATTGTTGCGATAATTACAACATATGGATCGTTTTGCAGAAGCTGAAATTTTTATTCACACGGTTGAGGCGGGAACGATTACGGCCGCGGCGAATGCGCTGTCTTTGGATAAGTCTGTTGTGTCGCGCCGTATTAAGGCGCTGGAGCAACGCCTTGGCGCGACTTTACTGAATAGGTCGACACGGACCCTATCCCTGACGGATGCCGGGCGGAGTTATTATCAGCGCGCACAAGGACTAGTTCGAGCATGGCGCGATATGGAAGACGAGGCCAGTGGGGCTGAATGCGCGTTGGCGGGTCCAATACGGATCGCGGCGCCGCTATCTTTTGGCCTCTCTCAACTAGGTCCGATCCTGATCGAATTTCAAAGAGAGCATTCGGATATACGGCTCGACGTCGATTTTTCTGATCGCACGATTGATCTGATTGCTGACGGGTTCGACATGGCCGTACGGATTGGACGGCTGGATGATAGTGCCATGATTGCGCGTAAAATAGGGGATGTGCAGATGATCTGCGCCGCATCGCCGCAATGGCTCAATGAAAACGGGCCAATCGAGACGGTCGAGGATTTACGCGGCGCGCCAGAACTCCGGTATGGTTTGCGTTCCGGAAAAGGGTGGGCCTTTCGCGGCCCAAACGGCAGCAGAGGGACGATTCAACTCGACCCGGTTATGCTCGCTAGCAACGGCAGCTTTCTGCGCGATGCGGCCGTCGCAGGTTTCGGCGTAATTATTACGCCTGACTTCATCTTGTGCGACGCGGTGAGGTCAGGACAACTTATACGGATATTGCCGGATTATATATTTGACGCTCCAACTGTCTATGCGGTCTGGCCACCCAATCGCCATATGCCGCGCCGCGTGAGAGCGCTGGTCGATTTTATCAATGATCGGTTTAGTGGCGTCGCCCCTTGGTCGTTGGAGGGCATACGGGACTCACAAGAAGGATGACAAATTGAGCAAACTGACATGTTAAGCGCGACTGTGACATCTCTGCTACAGCCAGCGAGCAAATGTATTGGGCCGTCGTTGACATGATTTGTGTCAAATTGCCCATGCTTGCGGAGTCTCATAGCTGTCGTACATTTTGACTGTCTTAAGGGGACCATCTAGTGAAAAGTCTAAAAACTCGTGCCGGCCTGTCCGGTTCCGTTTCCGCCGCCGCGCTTGCGCTGCTTATGGTTTCGCCCGCCGCTGCGCAGATCGTCGATGACGAAATTGTTGTGACGGCCCGCCGGGTTCAAGAGACAATCATTGAAACGCCTGTCGCCGTGACAGCCATTTCAGAGCAGGCGATCGAAAATCTCGGCATTCAGAGCATTGATGATGTGGCACGCCACACAGCGGGTTTCTCGTTCTCAAATGCCTTTGGACGGACAACAGAACGTCCCGTTATTCGCGGTGCTGCCAACATCTTGGCCGGTGTTCAGTTTGGCGTTGAAGCGGGCGCGGCTTACTTCATTGATGGCGTCTATTATTCAGGCGATTTGCAAGCGCTTGATATTCGCAATGTCGAACGCGTCGAAGTCGTGAAAGGACCGCAATCTGCGCTCTATGGCCGGAACACTTATTCCGGCGCGATCAACTTTATCACAAAACGCCCGAGTACAGGCGGCTTCGAAGCGTCTGTTGAAGGGATTGCGGCTGAGGATGATGAGTATCAACTCTACGGCCGTATTTCGGGCCCAATCGTTGAAGATGTCATGGGGTTCTCAATTTCGGGTCGGCATTATGAATATGGCGGCGATAGCGAATGGCAGAATGCAGCGGCCAATGGTCAGCAGATGGGCTCAGAAAAATCGTTTAATCTGAACGGATCACTCGACGTCAATTTCAGTGATAGCACGAGCGCTATATTCCGGGTTGGCTACAGTAAAGATGAAGATGGCCCGCGCCCATTCCGCCTTATTGGTGCAGAACAAAACAACTGTTTCCCGGGTTACCGTTCGGGCGAATATTATAACCCTAATCACCTGTCTTTCTTAAACCCTCCGTTTGGCGGCATCTATCCGAATACGGTGACGACGGATAATAATTTCCAGTACTTCTGTGGTGATCTGTCACAGTTTGAAGATCTCGACCCAGCGCAAGATCTGAACGGTACGCCGTTCCTCGGTGTTGAACGCGACCTCGTGTTTGGCTCAGCCTTATTTGAACATGATTTTGACAATGGTTATAACTTGTCGTTGTCAGCAGGGGCTCGGAGTCAGGAGCTTCTCACAGGGTCTGACTCTGATCACCAAGTTGGTTCGATCTTCTTTGTCGGCATCAGCCCATTTTTCTCAATCCCGCAATCAGATGCATTCTTGAATACAACGGGCGTTAGCGAAGTCAGCGATGTTTCTTTGGAAGCCCGCATTAGCTCCGACGCTAGCAAACCGATCCGTTACTCTGTGGGCGCATATTATTTTGACCAAACGGATGAGGGCTTTAACGGCTCACTCGGCCGCGTCACAACCGCTGATCCACTTGGTTTGCAAACTGGCAATACGTTGACCATTGAAAACCGGGCCGTCTTTGCGACAGTCGATTTCGATGTATCGGATCAACTCACAGTCTCTCTTGAAGGACGTTATCAAGAAGAAACAAAAGGCCGCGAAGAATTGGCTGGGGCTACATTGGCTGCTTACGACAAAGAAGTGAAATTTGACGACTTCGTTTACAAGGCGGTCGTGTCTTATGACATTAATGAGGACTTTTCGACTTATGGCTCGTTCTCGCACGGCGTGAAACCGGGCGGCGTTAATGGGTCAATCGGGGTTGCATCCGGAGATGAATTCTATTCACCGGAAGAGGTTGATGCGTTTGAACTGGGTCTTAAGGGCCGCTTGGGTGAAAAAGCCCGGTTTACAGTGTCCGCCTATTTCAACGATATCGCTCAATACCAGCTAACGACACCCGTCGCGAGCATCACTGGAGGCAATGTGAACTCGGTCGCGACGAACCAAGGTAATGCTGAAATCATGGGCCTTGAATTTGAAGGTAGCTTTGATCTGAGCGATTATGTTCGCGTTGGCGGGTCTTACGCTTGGACAGACGCGGAGTTCACGTCAGGGTGTGATGACTTTGAATTTACACTCAATTCGGGGGGATACCTGCTGAGTGCGTTCGACCGGACTAATCCGCCGACGATTGGAACAATCCGCGACTCCGCCAACCCAAGCCAACCGACCTTTGATCCGGATGGTTTGTTTACGGGGAACCTGTCATGCGACATCTCTGGCAATAAAGTGCCGTTGACGTCAGAGCATCAGGCCTCGTTGTTCGTACAAAGTGAGTTCCCTCTGACCGAGAATATCAACGGCTTTCTGAATGCGGATTTCACGCATGAAAGCTCCAAGTTCATTCAGGTTCATAATCTGATGGAAACTGGCGGGACCAGTATCTTCTCCGGACAAATCGGGGTGAAATTCGACAATGTTCGTTTGGAAATTTTCGGGCGTAACCTGACGGATGAGCGGACTCCTCCGGCGGCGACACGTTGGTTTGACCTGCTTGAGGGTTTCAACACGATCAGCTCGGCGACACCTGGCGCGGCGTCTGTTGATCGAACTTTGGTGGGGCCACGCTCGACGTTCCTATCTTATCGCCGCGGCCGTCAAATCGGCGCACGCGTGAAGATCGACTTCTAATCCATCTGATTAATCGCAAAAGAATGAAGACCCGGCGTCGTAACGTCGGGTCTCGTCATTTAGGGGACTAGGACAATGAAACGCTTTCTCTCAACGGCCATATTGATCTCAGCGGCGGCCTGCACGCCAGCGGCGAATGAACCGTCATCCAATGTCGCAGCGCCAGACGCTGCGAGTCAAAAATTTCCAACGGATCTGCGGCGGACGTCATTGATCGTCTCTAACATTGATGAAAGCCTGAAGCTCTACCGTGATGTGTTGGGCTTTGAAGTCAATTATGATGCGGAAGTCACGATGAGCGGCGTGGCACTGCCGGCGGGTGAGCCGGGGGCAAAGGCGCGTCTTGTGCTCATTTCTACGAATGATAGCTGGGTCGGTTGGATCGGCTTACTGCAATGGTTGGACCCGGAGTTAGACACGCCAGCGCCGCGACGGCGCATGGGTATTGGGGATGCGTTATTGGTGTTCAATACTGAGAAAGTTGACGAACATTGCGACGCCGTTGCGGCTCTGGACGGCATTCATATGACAGCGCCAGCGTCTAATACGACTTATCCTGGACGGGCGGGCGGCGATCCTATCGTGGTGCGGACTTGCTACCTCTTTGATCGCGACGGGTATTTTATGGAGCTGAATAAGGTGCTGGACCGCGACAATTATAATGGCGGTTAGCGAAGGAGTTTTTCCACGTCCTCAACAATCAAATCAGGTTTGACAGGCTTTGAGCGGATCAAAGGGGCTTGGTCCGCCATGACCGCGCGAACGTCATCGGCATTCCCTGTGAGGAACATGAAAGGTACGCCAAGTTTGGTTAACTCGCGGGCGACATATTCCGATGTTCCGCCCGTAACGTAAAAGTCAAGGACGGCGCAATCCGGAGCATTGCTTGGGTCACAATTGAGAAGTTTCAAGGCTTCTGGGACAGAGGCAACAGGGCCTATGATTTCAAATCCGGCCTCCTGCATCATGCCTTCCATATCGAGCGCAATGAAGGGGTCGTCCTCCAATATCATCACGCGATATGCCATAATTTACGACCTCAGTTAACACACTCCGCAAGTATCGCGGTACCAAATATCAAATACATATGCTGGCGATTCTGTTCCAACCCCGCCTGCAATAAACCATGAGTAAGCTTAAAATGCGGTTTAGATAAACTTCGTCGTCCCAACAAAGCCGATAATCACGAGTAATAGATAGGTGATGCGAACCCAGAAACGGGATCTATCCATTAAGGCCCTGAGAGGTTTCTCCGTCTCGTCGCTGGAGCCTTTTTCAATTAGGGTCATGAGCGCGGGGCCGACAGGTTTGAAACGAACGTCGATCATAATTGCAGCAATAAAAATCAACCCAAAGAGAAACGCTTTCGCGGCCAACCATTGTGGTTCCAACGGTGCGCCTAAAACGAGGCTAACAAAGCCAAGATAGAGATAGCCTGCTGCAAGGCCCCATTTAAGGACCATTTCGATCTTGCGAAGTTTAGCCCCTTGCTGCGTTTGTCCGGCTTTATGCGCAGCGATCACCAGATAGAGCCAAAGCGCGCTAATGGCCCACGCCAGAGCAATACCCCATGCCGGAACCACCCAGTAACCGCTGAGCGCGGCCAATGTAATGGAGCTTGCGATCATCAGTGCCCACGCAATGCGCGGGCCCAAATCAACCATGACGAGGACCTTCAAAAGCGCGAGCCGTTGATCCAATGTGTAATCGTCGCGACGTCGAAATTGCCCGCCCAGCACGGCGACGCCGAGATCTCCGCCGAGCCAGAAGACATAAAGAAGAATATGCGCGAAAACTGCTAAGCCGTAGATATCCATCAGGGCAGTTCCTCCAGTTCGGCCAATTCATACCAAGTCTGCATGTAACCGCCGACACCGCCTTGGAGGAAAAACCCCTGGGGATCCTTTGCACACCACATTTCGTACGGGGGGTGTTCTTCCGGCAGGCCTTCGGCCGTATCGACAATGGCGAATTTGCGCGCCTCGAACGTCCCTGCGCCGACCGTGATCGTCTCATCGCCTATGTAAACGATACCGAAAGACAGCGAGAAGAGTTCTGGTCCAGTCGCGCCGCGATGGTCGGGTGAACTCATCATCACTTGCTCTAGCCGTATCTTTCCCGGCTTTGCGTCCATCGGGAAAAGCCGTCCTAAAAAGCCGTCATTGATGATAGCGTGATGGCCGAACCATGGCGTCCGTGCTGAAATATAAATTTCCGATTGGTTAGGGCCAGTTTTCCGGTTGAACCCATTGAAACGAGCGTATGTATTATCGAATTGAAACCAACCGCAGCCCTCGAACTCGCCGCCAACGGAGAGGCGTGAAAACCCGTCGATGGGAGCGAGCGTCTCCGTCTCGAAACTCGCGACAACATCGCGAATAACATCTGGGGCATCGTCAATCTCTGTATGTGCATGAAGGACAGACGTGCCGTCAGTTTGTTCGTGGAATGTGAAGGTCTCGCGTCCACGGTCTTCATTCATTCGGTCCGGTTTATGGGATGTGTAAGCAATTTTTCCTGTCCATGTTCTATGCGCTCTCACAGTTTCACGACCGCTTTGCCGAAGTTTTTCCCCGCGACGAGACGTTCCATCAACGCGCCAGCTTCTGCGAGTCCTTCGACTTCGTCGTGAACATAATTGATCGCACCGGATTTTACATGCGGGGCAATCTCCGCGCGGAAGGCGTCCCAACGGTCATAATAATCATAAACCACAAGGCCCATTATGTTGGCGCGTTTACCAACGATCATGCCGACGGATGTCATAGCCGCAGGCCCGCCATGATAATGCGCCGCGAGGCCGCAGAGGACAACGCGTCCATACAGATTGAGTTTTTGCATCGCGAGGCCGAGCATGGCGTCGCCAACATTTTCGAAATGGACATCCAGGCCATCGGGGAGGGCGGCAGCGAGGCTATCTGTCCAGCCATCCGATTTATAATCAAGGCAGACATCAAAACCGAATGTCTCCTCCGCCAGTGCGCATTTGTCGGGGCCGCCCGCAATGCCGACCGTCCGCGCCGCGCCGTGAACCTTGGCGATCTGCGCCGCCGTTGCGCCAACCGGGCCGGACGCGGCGTCGACCATAAATGTATCGCCAGCTTTGACTTTCGCGAGCTGCGTGACGCCCGCCCACGCGGTCAGGCCGGGCATGCCGAGAACGCCGACATAGGCGTCGAGCGGTGCAGCATTAGGATCGACAACTTGATATTGGTCGTCGGTGAGAGCGACTGTTTCAACCCATCCGCCATCCATAGCGTGAATGAACTGACCTGTTATGACTTTGCTGGATTGGCTTTCAATCACTTCTGCGACGACGGCGCCGGGGATAAGGCCTTTGCCGGGTGCTGGCGCGGCTTCTCCCATATGCTGGCCGCGAAGGCGTGTGCCGACATAAGGGTCAAGGGAGATATATTTGACTTGAGCAAGGATACCGCCGTCAGGACAAGACGGCACTGCGACATCAATCACCTCGAAATCGTCCGCTTTGGGTTTATCTGTCAGGGCATGTTTAAGGACGACTTGTTTCATAGCTCTACAATCTCAAGAAGGGTGCCGTCGGGGGTTGTGACGGTAAAAGCGCGTTTTCCGCCATAAATGACACCGGGCGGCGTTATGGCGGTCTGTCCCGTGCGTTTGAGAACGGCATCGAAGTCAGGGTGATATAAGGTCGCGAGCGCAATTCCCGGATACAGCTCCCCATCACGTCGCGGGCGAGCGGTTGAGCTATCGGGATATTGATCAACTTCGAGGAATACATCGCGTTCGTGTTTAACAGTTGCAAGCGCATGTAAGGTGCCATCGGCTAACCCATGGGCTTTATTAATCATGGTGTAATCGATTTCCATTGTCCGCCCCGATGACAGTCCAATTATGTCTCTTAGGAACGTAAGTTCGCGCTCCATATCAGAGCTACCCATGACAAGGATGAACAGGCTGTCGATGAGGCTATCCGCGCGCGGGAGGTCATACTCAGGGAGATCATCATTGATCTGCGTGAGGTAAACGACTTCCTTGTCCGGACCCATGACTTGCATTGGGTAAATCGCGTCGAGGCCAGCAATTTTCTTTGGCGGCCCGATGATATCGAACGGGCTGTCTACCATGCGTTCGTTCACCACGTGGGTGTCTTGTGTGCAGATTTCAATCGCATTCCACCCGTAGCTTTTCAGCGGTTCGTAATCGGGATGGGGGTCTTGTTCGACAAAGCGTAAATATACGTCGCGGCCAGATGCGGGCTGTAAAACGACCTGACGACGGGACGATGCGTGAGGCGCGGACCAACTTTGCGCAAGATCTGCGCTAACAGCGCTGTCTTCAACAACCGTATAGTCCAGCCACCGCGTATACCACGCAATGGACCGGTCGAGATCGGAAGAGGCTAAGGTCGCGCTGCGGATCAAATGCACGGTCTAAACCTTGTTCAAACCAAGCGCGCCTGCGTTCACCAGACCGTCCGGATCTAGTAACGCTTTGATGCCCTCCAACACGCCGCGAGTCTCTTCCGACATATTGTCGCGATAAGGATAAGTCCGTCCGATCTGGAAATGCGCAGCCCCGAACTCTGTGAAAATATCAAGAATGTTTTGGCGCGCTTGGGTCACGAGCGCTGTTGCATCCGGGTTGGATTCGAACCGTTTGGCACGTTTCAATACGCTTGGTTCGACGGTCTGCTCGTGAATATGGTGAATTTCTTCGGGCCAGATAAAGACAGGCTCGACAAGATAGCCATTCGTGGACAGGGTCGTAAGCAAATAGCCTGTGACGATGTCGTGCCTGTCCAATTCGGGCTTCATGTCCGCGAACATTTTATCCATTGCGGCGACACAAGCCGGACCGTCTCCCATCGACACAATGCCGTGGATCGGGACCCATCTTTCACCTTGTGGACCGAGAATAGAGTTGAGCGGCCCAAACGGGTTGGTCCGCATAATTTTTGGAATGGAGTTCTCGATTGTCTTGCCGCCGTGACGGGCAACAATATCCTTAAGGATTTTCATTTTCCCCGCGACTTCGCCGTCGCTATGACCTTCGACCATCCAGTGCAGACTATAGGCGGCATCATCGATAAAATTGCGGCCTGAGAGCACGACTTTCGCGCCGTCTTTAAGGCCTTGCAGCAACCCGCCTTTGGCTTTGGTGACCACATTACCGAGTGTTTTGAAATCAGCCGCCAATGATGCGCGTTTCATGCGCACCACTTGCAAATTTGGATCGAACCCAAACAACTCACAGGCAAATCCCAAGCGCCCCATCTCAGCCATTGCTTCAGACCAGTCCGCCGCGCTGTCAAACTCAACGCTCGCATGATCTTCGTGCGTTGGGAGTGGGATCAAGCGCAAGGTGGCTTCGGCTTTATAACCAAAAGAACCCGCGTCAGATAAGAAGAGGCCTGTTAGATCTGGCCCATATTGCCGCCAAAACGGTTTACCTTTGGAGCTGGCGGCGGTCCCGGTTTTGACGATTGTCCCGTCCGCTAAAACAACGGTGAGAGACGTCACCGAATCCGTAGACGGTCCGTGCGTGCCAGCGCCGAAAAAGGCATTGTTTTGAGAGAGGCCTCCGCCAATTGTTGACGATAGTCCCGATAGAGGCCCCCAAAAGGGTGTCCGAAGTCCTTTGTCCGAGAGGGCTTCATAAAGTTGCGCCCATGTCACGCCTGCTTGAACTGTGACGGTCATGTCGTCGGCGTTTATATTGATAATATCTGTCATATTTGACAGATCAAGGATCGCCGTGCCTGCGCGGTCCGGCGTATATCCTTTGGTGTAACTCATGCCGCCGCCGCGTGGGTTCAGCTTGATTTTGGCGCGGTGCGCGACCGCGACGGCGTCCGCAAGTTGCTGTGTGGTGCGCGGCGAAATGATGAAATCCGCCGTCTCGCCTTTAGCCCATATATCTTCGGAGAATAGCGCGCGATCTGTATCTATTTGGCTGACCCCTTGTGTTCCAAGGAGTTGTGTCAGGCTATCAATCACGGGCTTGTTCATAGGAGTGTCCTAGCGGGATCGGGATGAAAGGTCTTGGGGTTCGTCAATCGGGTCGGGAATTGATCGGTTCATTCCGCCGCATCTTTTACCCTGCCCATATGTTTCTCCTCGCAAAGCGTCCGGCGGATCAACTGGCCGTCCTTGACGAAGTGCCACGTGCGCGACCGAAGCCCTTTGACGGGCGGTAGTATAATTTCCCAAAACACGACGCCGGGCAGGTCCTTGCGGTCCAAGTGCAGTAAAATAAGCTCGTCATGCGTCTCCCAAGCAGAGCCGGAAAATGTCGGTTCATCCCACCAGAGACGCCCATCGCGGAATGCACCGTCGAGCTGTGCGCGATCAATACGGCCATCTGAATGGGTAAACGTGTTGTGTTGAATGTAGGCGAATGGACCCGCATCAGGAAATTCGCAAACAACATGGCTTTTATGCCGTTCAACCTCTTTCACGTCGCCGTCCAAGTGAATGTATGTGCCTTCCCAGACACCTTCGTGCGCACGCATTGACGGCATAGCGGCGTGAAATTCAGCGTGGTGAGACATGTTTGCAACAGTCTTCTCACAAACGCGCAATCGATTTGTTTCAGGTCAAGACCGCGCGTATTTTCTGCGTTCAATCAAAACACGATCCGCCAAGAGGGTGCGTATGAGCGGATTTGGGACGCCCGCTTTGAAGGGGAATGAGCATAATTGTGACGCGCATCCACATGGGGCGTGTTGGTCTAAAGGAGCAAGATCGATGAATACGAAACGTCTGAACAGACATGTCTCAATTGCAGCATTGGCAGGGGCCATGTTGCTTCCCACACACGCGTTTGCGCAAATTGATGAAGTCATTACAACGGCGCAACGCCGCGCGGAAACGGCGCAAGATGTGCCTGTGTCGCTCACAGTTTTGACCGCCGAAGACCTTGCCGTTCGTCAAATTGAAGACACACTCGATCTACAAGCTTATGTGCCAAATCTTAACCTCGGAACCAACACCGGGACATCCAACGCTGCGCGGATTTTCCTGCGCGGTATCGGTGAAGATGAATCACGCGGGGCGGTTGAACCTGCCGTCGGGACCTATGTAGACGGCGTATATATGGGCCGTTTGATCGGATCGTTATTTGACCTTATCGATCTGGAACAAGTCGAAGTGCTGCGCGGGCCACAAGGAACGCTTTATGGCCGGAACTCTAATGGTGGTGCGATCAAAATAACGTCCATGCGCCCTGACACAGAAGATTTTTCAGCCAACGGCCGTATCACAATCGGCAATAACAACCGATTGGATGTTAAAGGTACGGTCAACCTGCCCATCGGTCCAAATACTGCGGCACGCGTGTCTGGCTTGATCAAAACGCGTGATGGCTTCTTTGACATTAATCCGAATGGCGGGTTCGCAGGCGCGAATTATGAGAATGTCGGCAATCTCGATACGACAGCCGTGCGCGGCTCGCTTAGCCATGATTTTGGGAACTGGGACGTCTTGTTGATTGCTGACTATGCCGATGATGATAGCGATCCGATTCCGTCGTCCGTTATTCCCGGCCTCGATGCAGATAATAATATTTTCACGGTCGAGCCTGCCGTTGGCACAAATTGTTTTAACGATGGCCGGACGCAACCGACTGACGCCGCCGGATCATTCCAGTTTACGCGGCCTGTGGGCTGTTTCGCGGGCTTCTTTAACGAAACCAAGAGCCAAGGCGTGTCTGGAACAATCACGGGGGATGTCGGAGCGTTCACAGTTCAGTCGATCACTGCGTTCCGTAAACTCGATGATAATCTATCAGGTCATATCGGCTTCCCTTATCGGCAGCAGACAGATCAGGAACAAATCAGCCAAGAAGTGACGGCTAGTTCCAATCTCGATGGACCGTTTAACTTTGTTGTTGGCGGGTTCTATTTCAAAGAAGATTTGAACCTCGATACATCTTTCGTCTTTCCGTTCCGCGTTGCCGCAGACACAGAAAGCTTCGCCGTTTTTGGCCAAGGTGAGTTTAGCGTCGGTGATTTCACGCTAACAGGCGGACTTCGTTACACCGATGAAGACCGCGATTTCGCCGGGATTAACTTCGCGTCCGGCTTGAATAACCAAGCGACGATCAGCGGCGACAATGTCAGCTACACAGGGAAAGTGGACTATGAGGTCAATGATGGTTTGATGGTTTTCGCGTCTTATTCAACGGGCTTCAAAGGCGCAGGATTCTCGCCGGATTGTTTTGGGCCGACAGCTTGTTTCCTACCCGTGACAGAAGAAGAAGTTGCAACAATTGAACTGGGCTTCAAATCCCGATTTGCGGATGATCGCGTTCAGTTGAACGGGACATATTTCAACAATCAGTATGATGATCTGCAAATCGCAGCGACGGTTCCTGGCCTAGGTTTTACTCGCTTCAATGTGGACGAAACTCAAATCTCTGGTCTGGAATTTGACTTCACTTTTGCGCCTACATCTCAATTCGAATTGAAAGCCAATCTTGGTATTCTTGATGGCGAGTATGAAGAGCTAACACTGCTTCAAGCTCAAAGTCTGTTGGGTGCACTCGGAGCCGCGAATTGCCCAGGCAGTGTCGCTTCAATTGATTGCGCCAAGGATTTGGAGCTGAAAAACGCACCGGCCTTTAAAGCCAATATCGGCGCTGTCTTCTATCAGCCATTGGGCAATGGTGAATTGGCCATTTCTGGCGATATTTCGTTCGAAGCGGATAGTAAAAACCTTGTCGCAAACGCACCGTTCAGCGCAGAGACGGACGTCCCTGATTTGATCAATGCACGGATTGCATACACGCCGAATGACAGTTTCTGGAACGTGGCCGTCTGGGCACGTAACCTGTCGGATAGAGAGTATTTCCGCGCCGGGACAGCGACGGCGAATGCCGTTTATGCGGCAGAGCCGATCACTTACGGCGTCGATATCGGCTTCAATTTCTAATCAATTTCAGATCATTTGATAAAGGGCAGTCGCGTTTTGGCGCGGCTGCCCTATCAGTCTGTTTATGACACGAACATTGTTCGACAAAATTTGGGACGCGCACTGCGTTGAAACCTTGCCTTCGGGCGAGGATTTGATCGCGATTGACCGAGTCTTTTTGCATGAACGCACAGGCAGCGTCGCGCTTGAAAGCCTGCTGGCATCTGGCCGGAAGCCGATAGACCCGTCGCGGGTTTTTTGTACGATGGATCATATTGTCAGCACGGAACCAGGCAGGGGCCGCAATGATGCGCGCACGCCCGGTGGCGACGTGTTCATCACGGCCACACGCGCGGCGGCAGGCAAAACGGGCATTAATCTGGTCGATGTGGACAGCGCCGATCAGGGCATCGTTCATGTTATCTCGCCAGAGCTCGGGATCGCGCAACCCGGACTGACGTTGGTCTGCCCTGATAGCCATACGTGTAGCCAAGGGGCACTGGGCGCGGCGGCGTGGGGCATTGGCAGCACGGATGCGGAACATGCGATGGCGACCGGAACTCTGCGCCTGAAACGCCCGCCACAAATGCGTATTCACGTTGATGGGCGGCTGGCGGCTGGCATCACGGCCAAAGATCTTATTTTGCACATTATTGGGACGCTCGGCGCAGATGGCGCGAAACGTTGCGCAGTTGAATTTTGCGGCTCCGCCGTTGAGGCTTTAGATGTCGAGGCCCGACTGACACTCTGTAATATGGCCGTAGAGTTTGCCGCCTTCACGGCGATAATCGCGCCAGATTCTACGACTTTCGACTATCTTCGGGGTCGACGGTACGCGCCGATGGGTGAGGCGTGGATGGCCGCCGAAACTTACTGGAAAACGCTCTTCACCGATTCGGACGCATCCTTTGATTATGAACATGTGTTTGACGCTGCCGACATAGGCCACACAGTGACGTGGGGAACATCACCGGGGCAGGCGGGGCGGTTGGACGGCGTATCAGAAGCGTCCGCCTATATGGATATGGCGGCAGGTGACCGGATCGAAGGTCTGCCGATTGGCGGGGCATTCATCGGATCTTGCACCAATGCCCGCATGAGTGATTTACGAGCGGCAGCGGACGTCTTGCGAGGCCGCAAGGTCGCGGTGGGCGTCACCGCGATTTGCGTGCCGGGCTCAATGGCTGTGCGCCGCGAGGCCGAAGCGGAAGGCATCGATAAGGTTTTCCGGGACGCAGGTTTTGAATGGGGCGAGGCGGGTTGCGCCTTTTGTTTTTATGCGGGCGGACGCACATTCGCGCCCGGAACGCGGGTGGTCAGCTCGACCAACCGCAACTTCGAAGGCCGACAAGGTCCGGGTGTGCGCACCCATTTGGCAAGTCCCGCTGTCGTCGCCGCGAGTGCGGTCGCCGGAAAAATCGCGGCTCCACAATGAACGCGCCTTTTACAATACATAGCGGCATCGCCGCGCCGATGCGCCGCGATAATATAGACACGGATCAGATCATTCCCTCTCGGGAAATGAAGACAGTGTCTAAGACTGGTTTGTCAGGCGGTATGTTCGCGGGACAACGCTACCTCACAGGACGGACGCCCAATCCGAATTTTGTTCTAAATCAGCCTGACTACCGCGCGGCGACTGTCTTGCTGGGCGGCCGTAATTTTGGGTGCGGCAGTTCGCGCGAACATGCGGTCTGGGCCCTCAAAGAATATGGTATTCGGAGCGTCATTGCGCCGAGCTTTGGCGAAATTTTCTATAATAACATGATCGGCAATGGATTGCTGCCAATCCAGCTTTCGAATACGGTCATCGATCAACTGCCCACCCGTGTTGAGGTTGATCTCATTGCGCAGAGTGTCTGTGGTCATGCGTTCGACATTGATCCAAGTGTCAAGCAACGCCTTGTCGGCGGGCTGGACGCCATTGCTGAAACCTTGCAAAACCATGTCGCCATTGATGCGTTTCTGGCGCGTGACAAGGTTGAACGGCCTTGGGTTTACGAAGCGAAGTAGGAGGCAAAATGTTTCATTTGAAAAAAGGTATAACCGCCGGACTGATGACGCTGGCGGCCTGTACCACCAGCCAAACCCCAGAAGACCCTGCTTCCCCTACGGCGCCTTATGTGGCGGAAACACTCGACGGCCCAATCGTCACCCAATCGTGGGACCAAGTGCGCATCGGCACTTACAACAATGTCGAGTTTGCCCGGTTGTTTACGGAAATCGGGGGGTACACGACGATCTACGCTGATCCTGCCGTGATGGTGTTGAAACAAAATGGGCAAGGCGCGCAAATCGTTCTCGAAGAAATGCCGCTAAATGCGCTGCAAGCGCGTCCAGCGGATGCAACCAGTTGGGACACAGGCTGTTACTGGTCGCTCATGATGCGGGCTAAGGACGTGCCTGCCATTGTGCGCGACGCAGAAAGCCTGGGGTGGTTGCCGAAAACACCTGTCGCCTATTTAGAATTTGGGCCAAGCAAATTAAACGTCGTTGTTTTAACCCACCAAGAGACGGGCGCGCAGGTCCAACTTTATGAGCGCCTGACCACGCCACTACCCGAAGATTACCCTGAGTTTGAGCGTTTCGGCGTTCCGTTCAACATCATGCAAATGGCCCGCGACCGCGATGCGACTTACCGCTTCTTCACGGAACAGCTTGGCTTCGCGACCTTCTATAATGGCGAGCCTTATCTGTCGGAAGAGCCTGAGTTGATGCCGCTCGGTATTCCGGTGGAACTCACGACGACGGTTCCTTATCGCGCGTCTATCGTCTCTCCTGTCGGAGGTATGGAAACGGGCCGGTTTGAGATGATTGAAGTCATGGGCGATGAGGCGGGGCTTGTCGGACGGGATTTCTCAGCCACATGCAATAAAATGAGCGTCGGCCTGACAGAGGTGACTTACAAAGTCGAACACACGCGCAAAGTCGTCAATACATTGCGCGCGCGGGGCGTAACGGTTTCCGCCAGTGATGGGCTTTCATTTAAAGCACCTGATGGCGCGAACATTCGCTTGCGTCATGACGATTGATCCATCTTGAACACCGTCACACAGACCCTTGCATCACTGCTGTCGCGCCCGATTTTGGAGGATGACCGCGCGCGAGCGGCGACGTTACTCCTCGATTGGACGGGATGCGCTGTTGCAGGGCGCGCGGAGCCTGCGGGTGTAAAAATTGCAGCGACTTTTGCTGGCGAGACAGGACAGTGTACGCGGATCGGCGGGGCGTCCGCGTCGGCGCAAATGGCAGCGCTACATAATGGTTGCCTCGGCAATGTTTTGGAAATGGACGATGTTGATAAACGCGCCGTCCTGCATGCGGCACCCACCGTTATTCCAGCGGCGCTCGCGATGGCCGAACATGTCAAAACGGACCGCGAGTCCTTATTGAACTCTATTGTTGTCGGGTATGAGGCGACCATTCGGGTTGGCCGCGCCGTCGGCCCGGGCCATTATGCGTTTTGGCATAATACCGCGACTTGCGGGCCGTTCGGAGCGGCTGCGGCCGCCTGTTATTTACTTCCGGGCAGCGATTTGGTCAGTGCCCTCGGCCTTGCTGGGACACAAGCGGCGGGCTTGTGGCAAACACGACATGAACCGGATTCAATGGCCAAGCAACTTCATGCAGGACATGCCGCTCAAGTTGGCGTTCAATCGGCTCTGCTCTCTGCGCAAGGGTTTCAAGGGCCGCGCACCATATTAGAAGGCGAACAAGGGTTCTTTGCGGCACTTTGTCCGGGCGCGGATGCCCGTGACGTGCTGTTCGAACAGGAGAGTTGGCTGCTCCACGAAACGTCGTTGAAGCCTTACGCCGCGTGCCGTCATGCGCATCCGGCGATTGATGCAGCCTTAATGGCAGATGACGACGGCGGAGACATTATTGTCCGGACCTATGCGGACGCGCTAAAGTTTTGTGATCGTCCTGATCCAGATCGCGTCATCGCCGCCAAATTCAGCTTGCAACATGCCGTGGCTGTCGCGCTTGATAAGGGCGTTCCTGATTTATCCGATTTTGAACAAGACGCCGTATTGCGCCACGCGTTGACGCGCCGCCGTATCCGCGTGCTCGAAGATGCTGATTTCAATGCGGCTTACCCCGCGCATTATGGCGCGAGTGTTGAGGTCGGTGGGCAGTTGTTCACAGCGACCGACGCCTTGGGTGATCCTGAAGTGCCGATGCACGAGACCCAAGTGCGAGATAAAGCGACGACCCTCATGACGCATGGCGGTATGACAAGAACTGCGGCCGAGACGCTCATCCAAGAAGCCCTTGGCGGCACATTAGACGCGTATTGCAAGGCTCTGCCATGACAGATATTTCCCGGGCCTTTGCTCAATATGCGCTGAACCAATCTGTTTTTTCTGACTCAGCTTATGATGCGGCGAAAACCTTCCTGCTCGATAGTCTGGGTGTTGGCATCGCGGGTGCGAAAGCTCCGTTTCAAGATAGTGTTCATGCCGTCGTCAGGCAGTGGGGAGAGGGCGGGTCAGTCCACCTCTGGGCGCATGCCGCAACGGCTCCGCAAGCGAACGCGGCCTATCTGAATGGCTTTCAAATCCACAGTATGGAGTATGACTGCGTTCATGAACCGGCTGTTGTCCACCCAATGGCAACCATCTTGGCAGCAGTGGGGTCGGAAGCGGAAGCGCGCGGGAAGACATCCGGGTTCGAGTTGATGGAGGCATTGATCGTCGCGGTCGATGTTGCTGTGGAATTGGGAGTCGCAGTGACGAGTCCGCTCAAATTTTTCCGCCCAGCGACGGCAGGCCTGTTTGGCGCGACATTAGGTATTGCGCGACTGCGCGGCTTCGATGAGGCGACAGCACTCTCCGCCATGGGCTGCGCCCTCGCGCAATGTGCTGGCGTGATGCAAGCCCATGTCGAAGGAAAACCAACCCTTCCTGTTCAAATCGCAGGGGCGGCCCGAGCTGCCGTTGTCGCCTGTGATCTCGCGCAGGCCGGACTGCACGGCCCAGAAGCCTCATTGGAAGGTCCGTTCGGCTATTTCGCTATGTTTGAAGATGCTGCAGATTTGCAAACAGCGGCGAAACGGCTGGGAACCATTCACCGTATCACCGAAGTCAGTTGGAAGCCCTTTCCAACAGGCCGTGCCGCGCAAGGCGGTATCCCTTTGGTGCAACGATTGATGGAACAAGGCGTGACGGCGGATAATTTGGAGGCTCTCGAACTTCAAGCTCCGCCGATCATCCCGCGTTTGGTCGCCCGCCCAGCACATACGGGCATGAGCCCGAATTATGCGCGGCTGTGCTTTCCCTACCTCGCTGCGCTGACGTTGACGCGAGGGACGGTCGGGCTCGGAGACTTTACCCGCGAGAGCTTGGATGATCCTGATCTGCTCGCCTTAGCCGGACGTGTCTCTGTGTCGGTCAACCATGTTGAAGACCCGGCAGAATTTGTTCCGCAAGCGGCCACGGCGACATTGAAGGATGGAACAGAACGGATCGCGATGGTTGGGAAACTCTTCGGCTCGCCCGCCGATCCGCTCACGCGGGATCAACACATCTCGAAATTTCGCGATTGTGTTCGCTTCGGCTTGAGCGATGACAAGGCGGACGCGGTCGCTGACGGGCTTATCGCAAGAGTGAACACTCTGGAACGGTTCGACGATATTCGTGACCTTTTCAGATTGGCGGGAGGAATAACGGCATGAGCGCGACCTATTTTGATTTTGTCGATCCCGATGCCATTCGCGCCGATCATCCGATTGGGGATGCGTTTATCGATTTTGCCAAGAATACAAGCCGTGACGCCCTATTTGCCCATCAAGACCGATTGTTCCGGAGAATGTTGGCGCGGGCGTGGCAAACGAATTTCTATCAAAAGCTATGGGGTGACCAAGGGATAGAACCGGGCGACATTGATGGGCTGAAAGACATTGGCAAGCTACCGATGTTCGATAAGTCCGATATTATGGCGAGCTTGGAGCGTAATCCGCCGCTGGGTGATTTTACGGGCCTTGAGAGTTATCCGGCGGATAAACGCCCTCCCGTCAAAGTTCATACCACCTCGGGCACGACGGGTAAGCCCCAAGTCCTTGTTTTTGGACCCAAATCCCGAGAAGTACAGAACCTTTTGTTGGCGCGGCTTTATACATTGCAAGGGATCGGGCAGGGCGACATTGTTCATTCCGTCTACGGCCACGGCCCTATCAACGGCGGACATTATGTGCGCGAAGCGGTAACGCATTGGACGCAAGCCGTGTTTTTATCGGCGGGCACGGGCGTTGAAACTCGTTCTGTCAAACAAGTGCAAATGATGGCTGATTTCCAATCAACTGCGATTGTGGGCTTTGCCGATTATATCAAGAAACTCGCCCGCGTTGCCCAAGAGCTGGGGCTGGAACCCGGTAAAGATATCCCGATCCGGACGATCTCTGGTCATATGGGCCGAGAGGATAAAGACAGTGTGTCAGAAATGTGGGGCGGAGCCGCGTGTTACGACTGGTATGGCGTTGGCGATACGGGCGCGATTGCGGGCGAAGGGCCAGATCAGGATGGTCTATATGTCCTAGAAGATGCCCATTATCTCGAAGTTTGCGATATTGATACGGGCGCGGTTGTTCCCGACGGACAAAGCGGTGATATGGTCGTGACATGTTTGTTCAAAGACGATGTTTATCCGATTATTCGGTTTAACACGCATGACGTGACCGCCGTGAGACCTGGTAAAAGCTCGATAGATTTCAACTTCACCCGGATTGAAGGCTTCCTTGGACGCTCCGACAATATGGTGAAGCTTCGCGGCATCAATATTTTCCCGCAAGCGCTGGGCCCGTTAATGGAAGAAATTGAGGTTTTTGGGGGTGAGTTTTACTGCAAAGCCGAACGCGATGCATCTGGCCGCGACGAAATGATCGTCGTGGCGGAAACGAAAGTGCCAACAACGCCGGATTTGGAAGCGAAGTTCGAAGCGTTGCTCAAAAGCAAACTTGGCCTAGGGATGGGCGTAAAGCTGGTTCCAATGGGTGCGACGGGCGACGTGACACAAGTGGATGTGCGGCAAAAGCCGATACGTCTGGTGGATACGCGGTTTGATTAAGCGCGCGTCCCACACAGCCCAATCCCGTCTCGAATCCTGCTTCGAAGCGATGAAGGCTGAAAATGACCGCATTAATGCGGTTATCGACGTATATAACGACATCGCAATTCCCGAAATGGCCGATAGCGACATGCGCGCTGAGGATGGCCAGCCATTGTCTGCAATCGACGGCATGCCCATTGGCGTGAAGGCGAATGTCGCGGTTGCCGGAAAATATTGGCACGCGGGCATCAAAGCCTACGCGTCACGCAAAGCGGATGACGATGCCCTTGTTGTAGAGCGCCTCAAAGCCGCAGGGGCGCTTCTCGTTGGCACGTTGAACATGGAAGAGGGCGCTTTGGGCGCGCAAACGGATAATCCGTGGTTCGGAAAAACGATCAACCCGCTTAAGGACGGTTATACGCCGGGCGGAAGCTCAGGCGGATCATCAGCGGCCGTTGCGGCGGGCTTTGTCGAAGCGGCGCTCGGAACCGACACAATGGGCAGCGTGAGAATACCATCGGCTTATTGCGGGCTCTGGGGCTTCAAACCGTCTCATTCTGGCGCCATGTTGCAAGGCGTCGTCCCGCTTTCTACCACGCTCGACACGGTCGGTGTTCATGCCGCTTCGCTTGAAACTTGCGTAGATGTGATGGAAATCATCGCTGATTTGGATCTGAACGGCGGGGTCGCGGGCACCATTCACGCGCTGGATTGGGGTGATCACGTTGATTGTGAGCCTGCAATCGAAAAAGAATTTGACATTATATCAAAGGGATACAAGAAAACTGATCTTGGACCCTACGCCTATGGCAAATCACGGCGCGCCGGATTAATCCTGTCAGAAGTCGAAGGCTACGCTGCACATGAAAAGCGGTTAAAAAGCAAACCGGACGGGTTTTCAGACTTCTTTCGCGGTATGTTAGAGTATGGATTTGGATTGCATCATCACAAAATTGATCAGGCTTATGAGCATGTTAAAGCGCTTCGCGCTGCTGAATGGCCTGATTTCATCTTAATGCCAACGGCTCCGCAAACGGCCTTCAAATTCGGCGATATTGTTCCCGCGAACCAGGCTGATTTCACCGCCTTCGCCAATCTCGCGGACCGTCCCGCGATCTCGTTTCCACTCGGACATGATGAGAATGGGTTGCCCACGAGTGCGCAACTCGTGGGTCCAAGAGGCCGAGAGGCTGACTTAGTGGCGACAGTGCGGGCTATGTTCGCCTAGAACTTCGGCGTTCGTTTCTCCAAAAACGCACGGAATCCTTCGCCAAAGTCCTTACTACTGAATCCTGCGAGGAACTGCGCGCGCGTCTCACCTGACTCGGCGCGCTGTCCGTTTTGATAGGCGGTGATCATGGATTTTGTCACGCGCAAGGATTCAGGGGAGAGGCGTGTGAGGCTAGCGGTATAGGCGGCGACAGCGTCATCAAGCTCATCCACGGCATGTGTTTGATGGATAAGACCCATCTTTCGGGCAGGTTTAGCTTTGATGATCCGCGCGGACAATAAGATGTCCTTAGCATTGGCCACACCGACGGCATCAATCAATCTTGCAATGTCAGAGAAGGGATAAACCAACCCTAATTTCGCCGGCGTAATTGCAAAACGCGCCGTCGAATCTGCGATTCGAATATCGCAACAGAGCGCGAGACCACACCCCCCGCCCACGCAGGCTCCGCGAATCGACGCGATTGTCGGCATTGAAAACGCAGCCAAAGCGTCAAAGGCCGTCTGTATGTCGGCGCTGATTTGTGCGGCGGACTCAGGAGTTGAATAGAGGGTTTCAAATTCGGAAATATCGGCACCCGCAGCGAAGTGATCGCCGTCGCCTTCGACGATTAAAGCGGCCGGTTCTTCGGCTTCAAGCGCCGCTAAAACGACGGGTATTTTCGCCCACATATCGGCGTTGATTGCATTGCGTCTTGCAGGTTGGGAAAGCGTCAATCGCGCAATTCCGTCGTCTGAAATGTGCGTCTTGAGTTGAGCGGTCATGGCGTGTTTCCAGCTTCTGAAAAGTCGCTCATCGTTAGCGGACAGCCCGTGTTGGCGATATAGGCTTTTTGTCGAAAGAAGCGCCTGAACCCCTCTGTTCCCATGCGTGAACCGCCTAGGCCTGACGCCTTAAAACTTTGTTTCGGTGCTTCGAAATATTGTCCGGTGAGTGCGCCGTCCATGAGGCTGATCGCGCCCGCGTCAATGTGCTGAGCCACTGCGTGAGCCTCCTCAATTGAGCCCGCATAAACGGCTCCTGATAGGCCGAATTCTGTATCATTGGCGAGGGCGATCGCCTCTTCAATCGTCTTATAAGCCATGACCGGAATGACGGGGCCGAACGTCTCCTCCTGCATAATATCCATGTCGTGAGTGACGTCCCGAATGACAGTCGGGGCCATCCAATAACCGCCGCCATGGCGTTCGACGACCCCGCCGCACATCACTGTCGCACCCTTGGCTTTCGCGTCTTCAATTTGATCCAAAACGATGCTGGCTTGCTTATAAAAGATGAAGGGACCAATATCACCAAAACTTATATCGGGATAATTAAAACTTATATGTTTAGCTTTTTCAGTGAGTTGCAGTATAAACCTCTCGTAGTCACTTGCCGGAACATAGACGCGTTCAATACTTTGGCACGCCTGCCCTGTGGCGAGCGCGGATGCCCGTAATGCCAAGGTTGACGCCGCGTCCATGTCCGCTGAGGCGGTCACAATCATCGGGTCTTTGCCGCCGAGTTCGAGGTTTGCCGGGATCAAATTTTGTGCGGCTGCGAGGGCCACTTTCCGGCCCGTTGCCACACTGCCCGTGAAGCAAACGCAATCGACATTGGGCATGATTTCCGCCCCCGTTGCGCCGTCCCCTTGGACAAAGGCGATGATGTCCGACAGGCCAGTTTCAGCAATGACAGGGCCGAGCGCATCCGCAAAACGAGGCGTGACTTCGCTCGGTTTGATGAGCACGCATGCGCCTGCCATTAACGCGGGAATGGCGTCGATGAATGAGAGTGTGATCGGGAAATTCCAAGGGCTGATCACGCCGAGCAGTTGGTAGGGCACGAGCTCCGTCTGATGTTTGAAATTAGGTTTGGCGCGCCCCTGAACCCACGCCGGGTCTTCGATCAAAGTCGGCGCTAACATTGTCCATCCGCGCATGGATCCAATAACGCCTTGAACTTCGGCGCGGGCCAATCGGCGCCGTCCCGTGTCGATTTCCAAGGCCGCGGAAACAGTCTCTGAATGACGCTCAAGCGCGTCGGCCAATCTGCGCAACGCATCGCCTCGACCGTCCATGCCACGCGCGCGCCATTCGGGCTGCGCCGTCCGTAGTCGCGCGGCTTCCAATGCCACGGTTTCAGGGCTCGCAGCTTCGATTTCATAGTCAGGTTTTCCGGTCCTCGGATTGATGACGGAAAGGATTCGTTTGGTGTCTGTCATGGCTCGGTTCTATGTCCCTCTTGCGTCATCCGTATGACGCAGCGCAAAATCTACCAAACAGGGACCGCTAGGGACACGCACATGGAACTTTACAAAGCCCTTGCCTTGCAAACCGAATGCGCCGCGGTGAACCGGACGGCCAATCGAACGGATGCACGCGCCATCATGAACGTGAGCCTTGGCCGGATCACTGGGCAGTTGATGAGTGCCCGCGCTTTTCATGGCGAGAGCCTCAAACTGGTCTGTTTGCCCGAATATTTCCTCACGAGCTTCCCAGCGGGCGAAACGGCTGCGGAATGGCGGGAGAAGGCCTGCGTTGCCATGAACGGCGAAACTTACGACCGCATCGGCGCAATGGCTCAGAAGACCGGGATGTATATCGCGTCGAACCTCTATGAGACCGATCCGCATTTTCCCGAACTTTATTTTCAAGCCAGCACAATTACCGCGCCGTCCGGCGACATCGTCCTGCGTTATCGCCGCCTCATCAGCATGTACGCGCCGAGCCCCTATGACGTGATGGAGACTTACTTAGAGCATTATCCGATTGAGAGCTGGTTTCCAGTTGTGGATACGCCTTTGGGTCGTTTGGCCGCTTTGGCGAGCGAGGAAATACGTTATCCGGAAATTTCGAGGATTTTGGCGTCGCGCGGCGCTGAAGTCATCATGCATCCGACCTCAGAAGCGTCATCAACGCTGATGACTTATAAAAACGTGGCGAAGCTTGCCCGGGCACAGGAAAATCAGTGCTACGTGATTTCGGCCAATAGCGCGTCGATCACCGGAACAGCGCTAACGGCGCAATCCACGGACGCGCGTAGCCAGATCGTTGATGACCGTGGAATTATCCTCGCGGAAACACCAGGCGGAGAGACGATCACAGCTTGCGCCGACGTCGATATCCGAAGCTTACGTGACCGCCGTGCTCGAAACGGCATGGACAATATGCTCGCGCGGCAGCCCACGGCACTCTACGCGAAAATGTTCGGGTCGCTAGATATGCATCCGAGCGGATCCCTGGGGGATGGAAGCGCTGCGCCCGCGAAGGACTTTTATAAGCGGCGGCAGGATCGCGTAATCGAACGGTTGAGCAAGGCAGGACTGATATGATAATTCTTAAGAAAACCTGCCTGGTATGCATTTCTACCCTGTCCCTAGTCGCCTGCCAATCGGGCGAAGCCGATAAAACATATGAGGCATCACAGAGCGCATCAGCGGATATCCGCGCTGCGTCAGCCCTGTGGGTAGATACATATAACCGGAACGATTGGGCGGCTTTGGGAATGCTCTTCGCTGAAAACGCGGTCATGATGCCACCCAACGGAGATATGGTTGCTGGCCGGAGCGCTATCGAGGCTTGGGAAGCCGAATACGAAACGAACTTTCGCATAGTGTTCCAGATCGATGCGATCGAGGTCGATAGGACAATGGCCTTTGTTCGTGGCCGATCTTGCATATTCATACCCGATGGATTGGGTGAGTATGGCGTGGATGTCGGCAAATTTCTTGAAGTCCGAAGGCTTCAGGATGATGGTCAATGGCTGATTGAAGTCGATGCGTTCAACTCGGACCTGCCAGTCGGCTCGGATTTTCAGGACGTTTGTCCATTTGCTTCCTTACCGGAGCCTTCAACTCAGTAGCTTCTTACGTATACTTCGGCATATTCGCCCTGATTTCGTCCTGATCCCAAATTACGCCGCCCATCCATTCGCCGCACGCCGGGGCGAAGTGGTAGGCCGTGATTGACGCATACATGTTTGAGCTAATGTACGGATCGCCGTCCATTGTCGCGATGGCAGCCTCTTTACTCTCGGCGGGGATCAGGAAGGTACTACCAACGATTGGGCCATCGGCCGTCTCGCGAATGGGGCCAGCGACGCGGTAATCGCTATTATTGGCTTCGATGTGGTCCAAATGGCCGAATAGATGTTCATTGCGAAGTGGCGGCGTATCAGGGCCGTCCATACAAATGACCAACCATGTCGGTTGTGTGAGACGAGGGACGCGGGGAGCTTTTGTCATAATCATTCGAATAATCGTTCTTACGCTTTCCTGACTGACTTTGGTCAAACCCCGCGCTAACCCTCCGCTTAGGAGGATACGCGTATGCAGGGGAATTCAATCATTATCGCGACTTTGGTCGCCTATAAAATCTTGCTTCTGGGCATTGGTTTTTGGGCGAGTCGGCGCGTGGATAGCGAGGGGGACTTCTTCCTCGCGGGACAAAGCCTTGGGCCTTGGACAGCGGGGCTGTCCTATGCCGCGTCAACATCCAGTGCGTGGGTGCTGCTGGGCTTCACGGGCATGGTGTTTACGCAGGGGCTGGTTGCGCTTTGGCTCGTGCCGGGAATATTTGGCGGCTATATACTGACATGGCTGGTTATGGGGCCGCGTCTGAACGCGGAAACGCGAGAACGTGGGCATATTACAGTCATTGATTTCTTGGTCGCCGATGCGGGCAAGTGGGCGCGTTTGATCGGATTGGTCGCTGCGGCGTTGATCCTGTTCTGCTTCGTCTTTTATATCGCGGCGCAGTTCCAAGCGGCGGGAAATGCGCTGACTGAAGTCTTTGGGATGAGCGCGACGGAAGCGATCTTACTCGGCGCGGCTGTGATATTGATTTATTGCCTGCTCGGCGGGTTCTTGGCCGCATCGATTACAGATGCATTGCAAGCGGGCGTTATGGTGCTGGCCTGTATTATTGTGCCGATTGCAGCCGTGAGCGCGGCAGGTGGTTTCGGCGGCGTGATGGACGGGTTAAAAAATTCAGCGCCGCAATCCTATTTTAGCTTCACGGGAAATGCTGCGGGCATGGCCGGCATTGGCGCAGCGATGGGTCTGCTTGGTACGGGCTTGGGCGCTTTAGGACAGCCGCAATTGCTGAACCGGATCATGGCGGTGCGCAGTCAGAAAGAACGCGTACGCGGCGCGGCGATTACGGTTGGCTGGGGCGTGCTGATTTATAGCGGGCTTGTTGTTTTGGCGTTGTCGGGACGATCCATGTCGCTGGATACGGGCGGGGAAAGCCTCTTCTTCGCGGCTGCCAGCGCCTACCTTCCTGCCGCTGTTGCAGGCATCGTTATCGCGGCGGTCCTGTCGGCTGTTATGAGTACCGTCGATAGCTTGCTGCTCGCCGCGGCGTCGGCCGTCTCGCACGATAGCGGGATGACATGGCGCGATCCGAAACAGGCGCTTTTGATGGGGCGTCTCGCGATGGTTGGCGTCGCTGTGATTGCTGTCGTTCTGACACTGTTCGCACCCAAGGATATTTTCACACGGGTTTTGTTTAGCTGGGTTGCGCTTGGCGCGGCCTTTGGACCCGCGATCCTGACGCGCTGCCTTGGCTGGCGGGTCAACGGCGGCGCTGTGTTGCTGGCCGTTATTGCAGGCTTCGTCATTGCGGTCGGCGCTTACAATATTTCAGGGCCCGGCGCGGATGTTGTCGAAAAATGGGGCAGCTGGGCCGTCGGCTTGATCATTCTCTTTATTGGAAAGAACAAACATGGGTAGTTACGTCAAACGCACGACGCTGATGGTGCGCAATATGGACCGCGCGCTGACCTTTTACCGCGATGTGTTGAAGGCTAATATTTGGTTCGACACGCCGTTTACCCTGTCGGGAGAGGGCCTACCGATTGGCAAAAAAGGTGACGAGCTTCGTCTTTGTATCGTTAAGTTTCAACACGACGAAATCGGTATGATCGGCTTGATGGAATTCGAAGAGCCCCCTGTGGAGGTCCCAGAGGTGAGCTTTGACCTTGGCTATGGCAAACCTGTGTTCGTTGTCGTCGCGGATGATGCACAGGGTATTTATGACCGCGCCTTAGAGCATGGATTTAAACTCCGACATGAACCGCGGGTATGGTCCACCAAAGGCGCGAAGGGAGAGACGAAGCACTTTCTCTCCACCAACCTTTGGGACGATGATGGTCATTTCTTTGAATGTAATCAGGTGACACGCATTGACCCGGCTTAAGCAAGCTTGGGGCGTTGCGGCGCGGCCTGTTGGTAAGCCGAAACCGTCTGATTTCATTTTGAAAGACCAGCCGATTGGCACCGCGGGCGACGGCGAAGTCCTCTTGGAAACGCTTTATCTCGGCATCGCGCCTGTCATGCGCATGTACATGATGAACGGGCCGGACAGTCCGAACCGGATCGCGGGCGAAGCGCCGTTGGAATTGGGCGACACCATCCACGGACGCGGCGTTGCGCGCGTACTTGAAAGCCGTCATCCTGGCTATAAAGCAGGTGACGTCGTGCAGGGTCAACTTGGGTGGCAGACGCATAAAATTAGCAAAATGACGGCGGGTGAACGGTTCCTACGCGTGACAGAACATGATCTGTCCTACGCGCTGGCCGTTCGAATTTTGTCAATGACGGGACTGACGGCTTACACATCTTACAAATATCGGTGTGATCCAAAACCTGGCGAAACATTACTGGTGACCGGCGCGGCGGGCGGCGTCGGGCATATGATTGTTCAGCTTGCCAAAGCGGACGGGCTGCGCGTGATCGGCGTGGCGGGCGGCCCGAAAAAATGCGCGATTGTGTCAGGCCTCGGCGCAGACGCGGTGATTGACTACAAGACTGAAGATGTTGGCGCACGTTTGGATATTTTGGCCCCTGATGGCCTCGATATTTATTACGATAATGTCGGCGGCGAAATCCTCATGGCGGCGCTTGATCGGTTAAAAATGGGCGCTCGCGTTTTGCTCTGCGGCTCCATCAGCGAATATGGCCGCCAAGAGCCGTTTGGGTTGACGAATTACACGGCTTTACGCCGCGCTGAAGCCGATATGCGAGGCTACTTCGTCTATAATCACATGAACCGGTTTGAAGAAACCGTGAGCGTCCTTGCGGAAATGATACGAGCGGGAACGTTGAAACCCCTGGTCGATGAACTCGTTGGGTTTGACCGTATGCCAGAGGCGCTGATTGGGGTTTACGCGGGAACGAACGTCGGAACGCGGTGCGTTAAGGTTAAGTTGGATGATTAAACCGCGTATTCGCTTTCAGCGCGCGAATTATCTTGTCGCGGACATTGACCGCGCGCTCACCTTCTACCGCGATGTGCTCGGCTTTGATGTTGTCTTTATCAAGGACAGTGAGCCGGAGAGTTACAGCTATGATGTGTTCGAAATAGAGCGCGGGCAGGGAATGCGGTTCTGTGTACTTCGCACAGAGGAGCAACCCAATGTTATGGCGCTCACCGAAGTTCCAAACCTTCCCAAACCGGCGGAAGCCCCAAGGCGCGCGGGCATTGTGTTGGAAGCCCGAGACATTGACGCAGCGGTTCAAGCGGCAAGAGATTTGGGTCTGCAAGTGTACCGCGAAGATCATCTCGTGACCAAGGACGGTCGTGAGGGGGTTGAATATGGAATTGTGGATTTCGACGGCAATCTAGTCGTCCTCTATCTCATTCGGAAGGACGCGGTATGAGCGACATTATTCCGCCTAAGCCCATGGATGGTTACCCCACGCCGAAATATGCGTGGACCTTGCTCGCATTTCTCACCATTGCTTACATTTCGAGCTTTCTAGACCGCTATATTTTAGGCCTTCTGATTGATCCGATTAAAGCCAGCACAGGCGCGTCCGATACGCAAATGGGGCTTTTATCGTCAGCGTTTACATGGATCTATGCGTTGGCGGCTCTCCCTTTGGGGTTTCTGGTTGACCGCGCAAACCGGACGAAATTGGTCGCGATTGGCGTTGCGCTTTGGTCAGCCGCGACGATTTGGACGGGCACAGCCAAGAGCTTTGTGACCCTGTTTATGGCGCGGGCCAGCGTCGGTATTGGCGAGGCGGTGTTAAGCCCTGCGGCGTTTTCAATGATTGGCGATAGTTTCCCGAAAGAACGGCGAGGCTTGCCGATTGCGGTTTACTCGATGGCGTTAGTCATCGGGGCAGCCGTTGCAAACCTGTTGTCATCAGTCATTTTGAAATGGGCAAAAACGGTTGGAGAGGTCAGTCTTCCAATCGTTGGTGAAATCGAAACATGGCAGTTCATTTTCATTGTCGTCGGCGTTCCGGGTTTCATCATTGCCGCAGTTTTCTTGTTTTTGCGCGAACCGCCCCGGATCGAGAGTAGTCCGCGCGAAGGCGCATCCTTTGGCGATGCCTTTGTTTGGATCAGGCAGAACGCCGCCGCGTTCTTCACCTTTGTGCCGATTTTCATGTGCATGGTGGCTATTGCTTATGGCCAGTTTTTTAACGCGGCGATGTTTAGTCGGACTTGGGGGTGGGATACGTCCAATTACGCGCTGTTCAATGGACTCTCCATATTGGCAATTAGTCCGCTGACCTATGTTTTGGCAGGTCGTTATTCTGACAAGCGGGTGTCTGCGGGTGATGTAACGGCTCCGCTACGGCTCGCGATTATTGGCTTGTTCGTGATGATCCCGACGGCGGCAATTGCGCCGTTGATGCCAGCGGGTTGGATGGCTTTTGGCGTATTCTGTGTGACGACGGTCGGTATTGGCCTTGTTAGCGCGACGGGCGTGAATGCGTTGCTCGCCATCGTTCCAGGTGATGTTCGCGGTGTGGTCGTTGCGATCTATTATTTCTTCATCAGTTTTGTCGGCGGTGCGCTGAGCCCGCCCTTGATCGGGTGGCTGAATGATGCGTTTTTTGCAGGCGAAGGGCTACGTTACGCGATGATGATCTATCCGCTCATCTTCGGCGCGCCTGTCATGCTGCTTAGCTTTTTTACGATGCGGTTTTACCGCGAGGCCTTGAACCGAACGGCTCTCGCCCGTGCGTAGCTATTTCGGGGGGCGGGGCGCGCAAATTCATGCGCGTATAACGGGTGAGGGCGCGCCGCTCATCCTTTTGCCGCCTGCGCCGCATACGGGGGCTTATTTTGATACGATCGCCCAATATTTGACGGGATTTGAAATCATGTCCGTTGATTACCCAGGCTACGGCGGGTCGGACCGAATCGAAACGCCGTCTATTCGGGGTTATGCGGCGGCGCTGTCGCCTTATGTTCCTGAAAACGCCATCCTTGTCGGCTTTCATACCGGAAACTTGGTCGCGGCAGAGATCGCTCGCCGCCTATCAGTCAAAACAATCATCATGATTGATGTACCGTTTTTTGACGCTGAAACGCGTCAATCCTACGCTTCAAAATTATCGGATGTCGGTTTTCCAACTTCCGTGGAAGATACCTTTTCGAAAGCTGTCGCGCAGCGAGATGAGAGCGTTTCAGAAAGCCGTGCATTTGACCTTTGGACCGAGGGCTTGCGGTCCGGCGCGTATCGTTTGGACGCGTTTAGGGCTGCTTTCGACTATGATTCTGTGTCCGGATTGTTGGGTCTGACCTGTCCTGTTCACCTTATCGCGACGCAATCAAGTTTGCTGGAACCGACGCGCTTGGCTGCCGCAACAATGGGCGTGTCTTTGACAGAACGCATAGACATCACCGCGCCTGTGTTTGAAAAACACCCTCAAGAGATGGCCGCTGCTATTCAGGACGCCATCCGGGGACAGGTATGAGCGACACACGCTGCTACATGCTGATCACGGCGAAAATCCATGATCGCGACGCGTTCATCGCGGGTTACGCCAAGGCGACAGCGCCGTTGGTGGCGCAATTTGGCGGCCGTTATGTGATGCGCGCGCCAGGCGTGGAATTGCTGGAAGGTGACTTTGGTGACGGGGCCTCCGTGGCTATTTCCGAATGGCCGGACCGAGCGGCAGCCTTAAAATTTTGGAATTCGCCCGAATATTCGCAGGCAAAGCCGCTTCGTAAAGGACTTGCTGACGTTCAGGTTCTATTAGTGGAGGCACAAAAATTGTGAAAGCCTGCACCATGCCTATCCATATTTCCGTAATTACCACTCTCGCCGCTGCGTTACTAATGATGCTCCCCTTTACGGCCATGGCACAAAACTCCAATCCCCAAGACCGGATCGCGGAACGTGACTTGGCGGAAATGAAACGGCTTCTGCCGGGTATTTATACTAATGAGGAACAGGTCTATTTTCAGGATAATCTTGACCTTCCGGCGTCAGCGCGCGTTCCGCGCGGCGAATTGCAGGTGCGGCGCACAGGTGAGGGGTTCTCGACCTATATGGATTATGGCGACGGTAACCCAATCCGTGCGCGCCATGATTACCGTGTCGAGAACGGTGAAATTCAGGTCATCGCTGTCCGCTACGGTCGTGCCGATTGCTCGCGCACTGTGACGCGTGAGTTCGAACACTTCCGGATGGACGGGTGTGACGGGCCGCTAGTTTTTTCGAAAGACGGGATACAAATTACCCGCGGCGACAAAACTTTTGTCATGCGCCGCGCCCGCACATTTAAATGCTGGGTCAGCCCTCGCAAAACCGATGGAAGTTACGCGTTTTACAATAATCTCATTCTGCATGATCAGGGCGGCCGCATTTGGATTGATGCCACGGCGGACCATCCCCGTGTTGGCTTAAAAATGCGTAGCGTAGAGTGGCCGACTGGCGTGAACCGCGACTCCCTTGTTCTCTATACATACCAAGGGAATGATGCGGACTACTCGCCAGGATACGTTTGGGCGGATCCTGATGCTGAGCGTCTCGCGATCAACTCGCGGTGGATTCAAGCGTCCTGCACGCAAGGCGACGAGACTTACACCCCCAACATTAACCTTCGAACTGGAAGTGGAAACTAAAATGAAATCGATCTTGTTAGGCGCAGCGGCAACGCTGGCATTCTGTACCACCGCATCGGCTCAAATGATGAGCCTGCCGGACGGCGCAGTCAAAGACGGCAAGATCGATCTAGATAGTCCGGTTGGCGTGATGATCGCAAATCGCAAAGTTCAGTGCTCCACAATTGATGCCAAACCGATGACCTATTATTGGTTCGGGTCGGCCTACTCACGCCGCCAGGGTGAACGCGACAAGAAGCTGTTTGATGTCGAAGGCATGAACATTCGCCAATGCGTCACGGTCAATGATGCGGACCGCGGCATGGGCTATAAACTCGTGAGCCGCGAGCTCCTGATTTATAAGGACTCCGAGACGGGTGAAGTCCTCAAGACGTGGGACAATCCGTGGACTGGCGAAACATTGGACGTGATGCATGTTGCCAATGATCCGGTGAATTTTACAAGCTATGTTACGGGCCGCGACGGTAAAATGGCGGGTTTTTCAGGTGATATTCTGGGCGACCGTTTCCAAATGAATTCGACCTATCCGCTGTGGTATCCGAACCCTCTTGCGTCAGACTATGAGGCCGAAATTGGCGGTACATACCACGCGACGGAAATGTTCAACTTCTTGGGCCGTCTTGATGAACTAACTGACCCGTCCGCTGACTCGACAGACGTCGCTGTCGGTTGGGCGCGTATGAGTGATTGGCTGCCCTGGATGAAGATGAACGGCCGCGAAGGCGTGATGTATATGCATACGGCGGGGCGTAAACTGCGGAGCTTTAATGATCTCTCGGATACTCTGAAAACCGAGATCGCGCTACATTACCCGGATTATACGATGCCGCCGCCTGTGACGGACCCGCGTCCAAACATGACTAGCTGGAAATATTATAAGGCTGTGATTGACGGCGAAGAAGTCCTGCCGGAACGGTAGGATTTCTCGAGGCCTGTCGGTATCGTCCGTTCGCTTTCGCTCACGGCGCGGCTTTAAATCTGTCTCCCAGACAGATTTTCTTCGGCGGAGCCGGAGATCAAGCCGCGTCCATGCCAATATCAAAATTGGGCGCGGAGTGCGTTAAGGCGCCGACGCTAATGACGTCCACGCCTGTCTCTGCAATGCCGCGCACCGTGCTCAGATTGATGCCGCCTGACGCTTCGATTGTGACACGAGCATCCCCAATGATTGCCTTGGCCTCACGCAATTGATCCGGCCCCATATTGTCGAGCAACACCACATTCGGGTGATAGGGCAGGACAAGCTTTAGCTGCTCCAGCGTGTCCACTTCCACACTGACCATGGTCATGTGATCGCGCTGTTCCATCACGGTCGTCAGGGCTTTGTGAATGCCGCCTGCCAGCGCGATGTGATTATCCTTGATCATGATCGCTGCGGCAAGGCTTTCGCGGTGAGTAAATCCGCCGCCCGCCAGCACAGCCTGTTTTTCTAAAGCGCGTAATCCGGGCGTAGTTTTCCGCGTGGCTGCAACCCGTGCGCCAGTGCCTTCGATAGCTTTGACATAATGCGAGGTCAGCGTCGCCACACCGCTCATTCGGCCGAGGAAATTGAGCGCGACACGCTCAGCCGACAGTAGCGAGCGGCTTTGGCCGCTCACGCGCGCAATAATAGTTCCGGCTTTTACCGTGCCGCCGCTGCCGACTTCAATCATAAAATCAACGGATGGGTCGACCAGTTCATAGGTAAGTTTGGCGGCCTGCATCCCCGCAATAACCCCATCTTCGCGCGCGCGCATGACGAGGGACCCTGTCGCGCTTTCCGGCACAAGCAAGTTCGCGGAAAGATCGCCAGACACGCCGAAATCTTCTTCGAGCGCGCGCCGCACAATAGGCTCTATAACAACACGGGGAAGCGGAGTGAGAATTGTCATGCGGCTGCCTTAGCCGGACGGGAAGGGCGCGTCGAGACCGCAGCCCGTTAGGATGCCCCACCCTTCAACAGCGGCCAGCAGTTCCATCGCGCGGTCCGGCTCAGTCAATCGCGCAGCCAACCAGTCATGGAAGTCCGATGCGATTGTATGGGCGATTTTTTGCGCTGCGGCGTCCCCTCGCATCGCCAGCGCGGTTAGTTCAAGCAGCACTGCAATAGACGGATTGAACGCCCCGCTCGTCATGACGGCTCCAATCATGGGCATCAACTTATTGGCGGGCAGAGGTATCGCGGGAAGCATCGCGTCCATCGCGGCCTTATCGCGGCGCGCCACTTCGCTTAAAGCCGCGTTCATGACGCTCGCTTTGGATCCGTAATGATAAACCAACATCCGGTCCGACGTTCCGGCGGCCTTGGCCATCGGTCGCAAACTCGATTGGGATATTCCGTGCGTCAGCACATAATCCGCCAGCGCAGATGTATATTTCGCCTGTATATCAACTTTGGAATTCATAGCTTGACGAATATTGTAGCGACCGCTACATATGTAGCAACTGCTACAATACAGGATCGTCTCATGGATAAGCGCGGCACATTTCTTATCATTGGTATCATCTTCTGGATCGTGGCAGCGGCCTTGATGCATTATCTCGGACCGCTCGTCTTTGATGGCGGTGTATGGCACATCTTGTTCTGGATCGCGAATTTTGCATTCGGCGCGATAGCGATCATTCTGATTGCAAAGCTTACGGGGCGCACAAAGCATGACATGCTTGCTCCCGTTGCGATTATGGCCATGCCCGCGATGTTAATGGACGGGATGGCCGTCACAGCTGACGCGATGGGCGCAACCCATATTTACGCAAACACGCCGACGCTTGCGGCCTATTCAGGCGGGTTTTTGCTCTTTGCGTTTTGGAGTTTCTTCCTCTTCGCGCTGATTTGGCATCGCCCATAACCATAAGCACGTGCCAGATTAGGCGGTTCTCACCTAAGGCGCGTCGTCGGCATACTCACTTAGTAGATAATTGGCTTGGTCAGACATAACTAAATCGTAGACAGAACCTTCGCCCATCAATTCAATAAGTTTGTCTGGATCAATTAAACGCAGCGTTTCTATTCGGCGGTTCATTTCTTCAAGGTCGATTGTTTCAATGTTATCATATGTTCGTGCGCTTTCATCAGTATAGATTTCTGGAACAGAAACCGTCTCTGATGAGAGCACTTCCAGATTTGGCTGAGTGCTTTCAGAGGGTCCGAGTGGTTCGAATTCTGGTGCTGTGTAGCCGCCATAGTCGAGAGAATACTCGTCACTTTTTCGGCTTGTTGGATTATCGAAAAAAGCTAATATTTGACCAAGCACAAACAAAATTGCCATTATGATCCAAAAAATACTCCAACCAGATAACTGAACTCCGTTGGAATGATTTTCGGGTGTTGGGGTTGGGCGCGCTTTGGTTTTATACACGTGCCGGAAGTCCATTTGGTCTTCGAGCCATTTGATCTGTGCATGACGGAGGTGGTCCACGGCCGTCGTATCATCCCAATCCATGCCTTTGAAAATTCCTGCGGCGAGGGACGGTGCGATAGGCGGTGTAGGGAATGCAGGTTCTGGTTTTCCGGCCCGTTGTTCAATTTCGGCATTATAAAGTTTGATAAGACGCTCACGTAACATCGCGTCGAAAATAACGAAATCATCGACCGACTCCTCTCTGCGAGGGCGAATGAGGCCGCGCCACGCATCAAGGTCATTTCTTAAAGCGGGGTCAGAGACGACTTTGTCAATGAGATCGTAAAACTCATCAGCACGTTGTTGAACGGGGTCAATTTCTCGGACATCAATTTCTGTGATGTAATCCGCCGTGGTGTGCGGCTCCGGTTTTGGATCGACCGTTAGGTCTTCAGCGTCGAGGGATGGGTTGCGTATGACCACATCATCGATGGACCCCGTTAGCTCCATTGACTCTGAAGATGCGTTCGTTTGTTGAAAGGCCACATAATTGCGGACGAGGTCATAAGCGTCTCTCAACGCCATAAACCCGGCGGGGTCTTCTTCGGGCCGAGTCTGGCGTAACTGTTGCCCGTAGGCCCGTTTGACCGCTTTACGATCTAAACTGTCATCACTTAATTCGAGGATGGCGAGAGCGTCATCGAGGGTCAAAACAGATCGTTCCGTTCAATCGCATCAAGATGTTCAGAGAGTTGTTGCCTCGCAACGTCAATTTCTTTGGGGACTTGTCTGTTTAGAATTTCTTCGAAATCGCTGAGGATGTTTTCGATATCACGCCGCCGATCACCCAGGGAGTTTTCAAAGGCCGCCTTACAGCGCGCGACTATGGCTTTATTCGCTGATTGTTCATTGGGATGAATTTTGATTTTATCGAGTGCTTTAAGACGTTTAGAAATTTCTTCTGCACTCATCGCGCCGGGGTTGCCTTCGATCACTAACCGTTGTTCGCGCCCAGTTTCAACGACAGTCGCAATGACTTCTAAAGCGCCCGAAATATCGTAAGTAAAGCGAACATCGATTTCGTCATTGCCAGTCTTGCTCGTCCCTAAATGTACTTTCAGCGACCCCAGCTTAACATTTTCATGAACCCGGGGGGATTCCCCTTGATAGATACTCAGATCAACAAGGCTTTGCTCTGGGTGCATCCTGTGAAATCGCTCAACACGGGATACAGGAATGACCATATTACGTTCAATGATTGGTGCGAAGTGACCATGCGTAACTTGCCCTTGCCGTGCGTGCCGTGAGGTTTCAACGCCTAGCGTAAAGGGGCAGACATCTGTCATGACGCGGTCTTCTAGGGCTGAGTGCCGGCTCAATAGTCCCGATTGAACACAGGCCCCTAACGCAATGACTTCATCAGGGTTTAATGTGTGCTCTGGAAAGGCTTTCATCAACCGTGTGATGGCTTGCCGGACGATTGGCATACGGGTTGCGCCGCCAACCAAAATGACGCGGTCCAAGTCACGGGCCATGATTCCTGCATCGCCAAGGGCGCGCTGGATGGGTTTGCGAAGGCGATTGATAAGAGGCTCTGTGATCTCGCTATAACGGGCTTGGGATATTTTGAGACTATGTTCGGAATTTCCATTTTGGAAAGATGGGGTCAGTGTTTCATTGCTGCCAAGCGCGATTTTCGTTTTCTCTGCTAATTGACGGAGAGACGCTTTGGCACTTTTTGAGAGTTTCTCACCCGGTTGACCGAGTTGTTCAACGAAATCATAATAAATTGCGTCAGTGAAGTCTTCGCCGCCGAGCATAATATCGCCGGCGCTAGAGCGGACTTCCATGATGCCTTCAAAAATTTCAAGGATCGACACATCAAAGGTTCCGCCGCCGAGATCAAGCACCAGCAATGATTCTTCAGTGTCTACATTGACGCCGTAGGCCAGTGCAGCCGCCGTGGGTTCGTTGATCAGTCGTTCGACTTTCAATCCGGCCATTTTTCCAGCGGTAAACGTGGCCTTGCGTTGAAAGTCGTTAAAATAAGCCGGAACTGAAATCACCGCGCGCGTAACTTCATGGCCGAGCGCTTTTTCCGCGTCTGCTTTTAACGATTTCAGGACGATCGCAGAGAGCTCTTCCGCTCTGTATTTCGTTTTCCCCAATTCGAAAATCTTGTTTGTTCCCATAAACCGTTTGAACCGCGTGGCGGTCAGGTCTGGGTGCGAAATGGCGCGGTAACGAGCCACATCACCAACAACAATTTCGCCTTTTTTGATCAGGCTAACGGCTGAGGGCGTAGAGTTCTCACCTTGCTCATTTTTCAACAAAGTGGAGCCGTCATCTGTATAGATACCAATGAGAGAATTGGTTGTCCCGAGATCAATTCCGACAATAACGTCAGAGGCGGTTTTATCCGCAGGCGTTTTTGTTTCGTCTGGTGTCATCATAGTCGTAATTCATACGGTCAACTTTGCCGCGAGTGCAAGAATTTTCCAATGGATTGACTGCCGATGAGAGGGCTGTCGTCTAACGCCCTTCATGCTTGAAATGTGACCTGTTTGGTCGCATATGCGGCTTGAAATATGCGCCGCTATGTCTGGTGCAAATCACACCGTAAAAACTCAGAGACGGAAGCACCTCTCATGGCTCGCCAATTCGCTTATCATATGCAGGGTCTGACGAAGAAATTCGGCAATAAGACTATTCTCGATAATGTTCATTTGTCCTTCTATCCGGACGCTAAAATCGGCCTCGTCGGCGTCAATGGTGCGGGTAAATCCACATTGATGAAGATTATGGCGGGCGTCGATAATGAAGTAACAGGCGAACATTGGGCCGCGGAAGGCATCAAGGTTGGCTATCTCTCCCAAGAACCGAAGCTTGATCCGGACAAAGATGTCTGGGGCAATGTCACGTCGGAATGCGAAGATAAGCAGATTTTTGATGCGTATAATGCCGTCGCTATGCGCATGGCCGAGGAATATACGGACGAATTGATGGAAGAAATGACGGTCTTGCAAGAGCAAGTCGACGCCCGCGATGCGTGGGATATCGACAGCAAGATTGAAATGGCGATGCAGGCGCTGCGCTGCCCGCCAAAAGATGCCGATGTCACGCCATTATCCGGCGGGGAACGTCGCCGTGTTGCGATTTGTAAGCTGTTACTGGCCAAGCCTGATCTGTTACTGATGGACGAACCGACCAACCACTTGGACGCGGAAACTGTTGCATGGCTGGAAAGCTATCTCGTTAATTACAAAGGCGCCGTGATCCTAATTACGCACGATCGCTACTTCCTTGACAATATCACCAGCTGGACGCTCGAAGTTGATCGTGGACGGGCCTATCCTCATGAAGGCAATTACTCTTCATGGCTCGCATCCAAAGCCGACCGGATGGATCAGGAAGGCCGTGAAAGCGATTCCAAGACGAAGGCGCTTAAGCGCGAATTGGAATGGATCCGCTCCAATCCAAAAGCGCGTCAGACGAAATCAAAAGCGCGGATTAGTGCCTACGAAAACTTGCGGGATGAAGCCGAAAAAGAAGTCGTTAGCCACGCTGAAATCCGTATCCCAATGGGCGAGCGGCTCGGCAACATTGTGGTTGAAGCGAATAATGTGTCTAAGGGATTTGATGATCGTCTGTTGATCAAAGACCTGTCGTTTAAACTTCCGCGCGGCGGCATCGTCGGTGTGATTGGTCCGAACGGAGCAGGTAAAACTACGCTCTTTAAGATGATTACAGGGGACGAGCAGCCGGATGAGGGCAGTTTTAAGGTCGGTGAAACGGTTGAGCTTGGTTATGTTGATCAGAACCGTGACGCGCTGGATAATAGCAAAAACGTCTGGGAAGCCATTTCTGACGGGCTTGATATTCTTAAACTCGGTAGCCGCGAAGTGCCGAGCCGCGCTTATGTCGGCGCGTTCAACTTCAAGGGCACAGACCAGTCGAAGAATGTGGGTCAATTATCCGGCGGTGAACGCAACCGCGTGAACCTCGCCAAGATGCTGACACGTCCGGCTAACTTGCTGCTGCTCGATGAACCGACCAACGATTTGGACCGCGAAACGCTGGCGTCCCTCGAAGTCGCGCTCGAAAAATTCCCGGGCTGCGCCGTGGTGATTTCACACGATCGTTTCTTCCTCGACCGAGTTGCGACGCATATTTTGGCCTATGAAGGTGATAGCCATGTTGAATGGTTCGAAGGGAACTTCGCGGACTATATCGAAGACAAAAAGCGCCGCTTGGGTGACGACGCGGATATTCCGAAGAAGCTGAAATTCGTGAAATTTGAGCGCTGATTCAAAATATGCCATTTAGTGAAAAGGTCCGGAGGATCTTTTCATGGCGAAGTTTAAATCAGGATTGACAGCGCGCAACGCTGTCATTCAGATCGCAGTCGCGCAAAAGGTTTATTCGTAATTGAAAGGTATAATCGTTTAATGCGTTTACTCCTTTCACTCTTGATCTGCCTGTCATTCGTTTTCTCGGCCCGAGCAACGGATCCTGCGCCTTTCATCGTGGTGGATCAATTCGGTTATGTCCCTACGCTTGAGAAGCGCGCGATAATCCGCGATCCGCACATTGGGTTCGATGCTAGCCGGTCGTTTGAACCAGGCGGGCTTTATGCGGTCGTCAATGTTCAAACGGACGAACCCGTCTATCGTGGCCGCCCAGTCGCGTGGAAAGACGGCGAGATTGATGAAACGTCCGGTGACCGCGTCTGGTGGTTTGATTTTTCGGCGCTGACGACGCCCGGGACGTACGTGGTTCGGGATATTGAAAAACGGATCGATAGTGATCCGTTCGTCATTTCTCGCACCGTTTATCGTCCCGTTCTCCGCGACGCATTTCGGGTGTTTTACTATCAGCGAGCAGGCTTTGAAAAACGGGCGCCCTACGCTGCTCGCGGGTATTCAGACGGTGCGTCGCACATGGGCAGAGGGCAAGATACTCAGGCGCAACGCTATGATTCCGAAGGGGATATGACCCTAGCGCGTGATCTGCACGGCGGCTGGTTCGATGCGGGCGACTATAATCAATACACAAGTTGGACGGCAAATTATATCTCTAGTTTGCTCGCGTCATATCTTGAAAATCCTGTCGTTTGGACGGATGACATGGGTATCCCTGAATCTGGTAACGGCGTTCCAGATGTTTTGGATGAGGTGAAATGGGGTTTGGATTGGCTGGAGCGGATGCAAAATCCGGATGGCTCTATGCTGTCAATTTTGGCCCGCGCCGAAGGCTCACCGCCATCCAAAGCCAGAGGGCCGTCGCTTTATGGCCTCGAAAATACGTCCGCGACCGTCACGGCGGCGGGTACGTTTGCGATGGCGGCCGAGGTTTTTCGTACCCAACCTCAATTGGCCAGCCTCGCTGACGCTTACCAATCACGCGCGATGCGAGCGTGGGATTGGGCGAAAGCCAATTCGAACAGACGATTTTATAATAATAGCGACGAACATGGGACCGTGGGCCTCGGTGCTGGTCAGCAAGAAGTCGAATCAGATCGGTTGAACAAAAAATGGCTGATCGCCGCGGCGCAAATGTTCGCAGCAACGGGCGAGGAGCGCTTCTGTCAAACGGCGGAGAGGCTCTACCGTCAGATTAGCGGCATAAAATCAGACACGGCGAATGGCTTTGAAGGGGATCTCGGATTTACGATGCTGCGCTTTGCAGGGGCTCAAGGCGTCCCAAGGCGATTGTCGCAAAGGATTCAGCAAGACTATTCCCGCGCTCTGTCAGAGTGGAACGGTTGGGGCGCTGTTCATGATCAAGCGGATCCGTACGGCGCTTATATTGATGGTTATTGGTGGGGCAGTAATGGAACAAAATCACGGCGCGGCGCAGTGTTTACGCAGGCTGTCGTTGGCGGCGTTGACCCGTCAGCGCAAAGCCAAGCCGTCAATGCGGCGTCTCATTATCTACACTATCTTCACGGCGTGAACCCGATGGGGCTAATCTATCTGTCTAATATGGAGGCAGCCGGGGCGGAGCGGTCCGTGTCTACGTTTTACCACGCGTGGTTCAAAGATGAATCGCGAGATTTTGATAGTACGAAAACGTCTCGCTATGGTCCCGCTCCGGGTTTCTTAGTCGGCGGTCCTAACACGGGGTATGAAAGGGATAGCTGCTGCGCCGAAAGTTGCGGCGGGGCTGGTGATAGAGTGTGCCGCAGGCCGGATATTGTTCCGCCCGTGGGGCAACCCCCTGCAAAATCCTACGGAGAATTTAATGATGGTTGGCCGCTCAATAGTTGGTCGGTGACAGAGAATTCGCTAGGGTATCAAGTCGATTATCTCCGTCTGCTCAGTAAATTCGTACAATAAGAAGCATATAAAGAAAATTTTATATGCTCTTCGCGTTACCTGTGGTAGACACAATATGTGGACACAATTGCTCGCATATTGAAACTGCTCGGCCATCCGGATCGATTGCGGATTTTGGCACTGTTGCAGCGTGAAGAACTGACAGTCTCTGAACTGGTCACGGTGCTGGAATTGTCGCAGCCTCGCGTCACACAATATGTGAAATCCCTTGAGGATGCAGGCGTCGTTGATCGGTTGCGGGAAGGATCATGGGTGTTTTCGCGGTTATGCCCGAACGTGGGTATTGCGATGTCGATTGTCACAAGCGTCCTCGAAAAATTACCAACTGATGATCAAGTGTTGACTGCAGACCTTAAGCGATTGAGCCAAGTTCGGGCTGTGCGTGCAGAACAAGCCAAACAATTTTTCGCGGATGTCGCCAATAATCGCGGGCGACTGTCCCATGAATTTCTTCCGCAAACTCAAGTTGAAGCGGCGATTCTCGCGCAATTGGATCATCGAAAATATGACCGGATGGTTGATTTGGGCACCGGATCCGGGCGTATGCTTGCGCTCCTGTCAGATTGGGTCACAAGCGGCATTGGGATTGACCTCTCGCCGGATATGCTCCGCGTCGCGCGTTACACATTGTCGGATGAACGCTTTGCTCATTTATCGGTGCAGCAATCGGATCTGGCCAATACGCCACTGGGTGAGGCTGTCGCGGATCTCGTCACCCTACATCAGGTTTTGCATCATTTGGACCGTCCGAGTGACGCCTTGTTAGAAGCGTCTCGCCTCCTGAAACCCGAAGGAACATTGCTCGTCGTTGATTTCGCAGAACATGATCGCGAAGACTTTCGCGATCAATTCGCTCATCGCCGCTTAGGGTTTTCGCCCGAAGAGATGCTGGACCTTCTGAGCGCACATAATTTCGATGCCATTCAATATGAAACGATCGCAGGTGCGGACGCCGGGCATCCGGACCTTTTAATTTGGCGTGCGACGCGCGCTCCTCATCACACGCTGGAAGTCACCTTATGAACCGGTCTTTGCCTCAACGCGATCCGAATGCCCCTGTTGGCGCTATCGCGAGAACATCTTCGGACCGCTCCGCCGCGCAGTCGAGTTCGGATGTTTGCGTCAGTTTTGAGTTCTTCCCGCCTAAGACGACGAAAGCCGAAGACCGTCTTTGGAACGCGATTGAAACGCTGGAGCCACTTGGGCCTGATTTTGTTTCCGTGACTTACGGGGCAGGCGGATCGACGCGTGAGCGGACACACCGCACGGTCGAGCGTATGGCCAAAGAAACTCGCATGAATCCTGCGGCGCACCTGACCTGTGTTGAAGCGACTCGCGATGAAATCGATACGATAGCTAAGGACTATTGGGCGGCGGGCGTTCGTCATATTGTGGCGCTTCGCGGTGACCCCACGACGGGTATTGGCGATAAATATCAGGCGCATCCTGATGGCTACGCCTATGCGTCAGATCTGGTTGAAGGGTTGAAGAAGATTGCCGATTTCGAAGTGACCGTGTCGGCTTACCCCGAACTTCATCCTGAAAGCGGAGATTGGCGCGCTGAAATTGATAACCTTAAACGCAAGATTGATGCAGGTGCGACGCGGGCGATCACGCAGTTTTTCTTCTCGCCGGACATTTTTTGGCGGTTTCAAGATCGGGTGCTTGATGCCGGGATCGATATTCCAATCGTTCCAGGGTTGATGTTGCAGCCGAATGTAAAAGGGCTTCAGCGGATCTCCAATTTATGCGGCGTTGCCGTTCCGGATTGGTATGTCGAATTGTTCGAAGGCCTCGATAATGATCCGGCAACGCGGGACATGCTGACAGCCACTTTGATTTCCGAACTCGCCGCAGAACTGCATGATCGCGGGGTGCGCCATTATCACCTCTACACACTCAACCGGGCCGAGATCGCGAATGCTGTATCGCGGGTGCTCGGAATGCATAGACGTACGGCCGCAACCGCTTAATCTCGCCCTATGATTTGGACTCGAATTTTGACCGCGGCGGCGCAGCTTTTTGGGCCGCAAAGCCAGAATGATGGACGGGGTACGTCGGGCAAGGTGGAAGATGCCCCTGTTGTTGCCGCGTTGATCGCGCTTGGGGCTAAAATGGCAAAAGCGGACGGTGAAGTCCGCTCCGAAGACATTGCCGCCTTCGAACAAGTTTTTCGTCCTGAACCTGAGTCGCAAGCGATGGTCGAACGGTTCTTTCGCCTCGCGCGGCAAACGACATTAGGGTTTGAACGCTATGCAAAGTTAGTCGCCAAACATTTTAGGGCCCGTCCTGCGGCGCTTGAGGATGTGATCGATGGCCTTTTCCATATCGCGCTAGCCGACGGCATTTTAACCGATGATGAAAACGCCTATTTAACCAAAGTCGCTGACATATTCGGATTTTCTGAATCCGAATTTTTACGGCTGAGAGCCAACCATGTCGGCCGTGGTGCGGATGACCCTTATTTGATCCTTGGGATTGACGAGATGGTCTCTGATGAAGGCTTGAAGAAAGCTTATCGCCGCGCGGCGGCGGCCAATCATCCCGATAGAATTGTTGCGCGCGGCCTTCCGCCGGAGATGACAGCGCTTGCAACCCATAAGATGGCGATGATTAATCGGGCCTACGCGCAAATCCAAGCGCATCGGAAAAAGACTCGCGCGATCCTGCTTTAAAAGCCGCGCGACCTCGCCAATCTGACCAAGATGTGACAGTATCGCAATACGTTGGCTCTTGACCTGAGCACTATTTCTCCCGATCTGTAGTGTGTAGGAGACGATTGATGACACGAACTCAACATCTTCCAGGGTCCGGCGCGGGCCTGTTTGGACAAATTGGACGTTGGTTGACCCTGACGGCTGTGGCCGTGGCTGCAGCTTTCATGCTGTTCTTCTCAGCGGCCTTCGCTTTGATCCTCATTAGCGTCATCGCGATTTTGGCATTTATTGCCGTGAGCATTTTTTGGGTTCGTGCCAAATTGACAGGGCGGGCTTTTGGGCCCCGTGCACAAATGGATGAGCGAATGGCGGAAATTCGGCGTCAAATGGGGGCTGATTTTCAGGCGGCGCCACAGACGGAATCCGATGGTCCTGTCATCGACGCCCACGAAACGCCGGAAGGCTGGACGGTCGAACGCTAAACCCTTAGGCGCGCCCTTATGACGGGGCGCGATTTCATCATTCTCATGCTATGCTGCCTCGGGTGGGGCGGCAACTTTGTGCTAAGCGCATGGGTTGTCGGCACAAATCCTGTGCCGCCATTTATGCTGGCTTTGTTTCGCGCTGGGTTCGTTTTGCTCTTTATGGGCGTCTTTCTATTTCGTCCCTTGCCTAAACAATTTGGTCGGCTCCTTCTCGTCAGCCTGTGTGTTGGACCACTCCACCTCGGATTTCTCTATACGGGCTTGCAGACGGCTCCGGCTTCTGCGGGGTCGATCATTAGCCAATCGCTGATCCCAATATCGACAATCCTGTCAGTTCTTTTTCTCAAAGAGCGGATTGGCTGGGTTCGTTCAACCGCCATTGGTGTATCCCTCATGGGCGTCATGATTATGGTCTATGAGCCTGGGGCGTTGTCGATTGACTTGGGGCTGGTTCTATTGCTGCTGGCCTATGTAGCGTTAGCGATTGGGTCGGTTTTAATGCGAACCATTCCTGATGTTGATTGGCGGCAATATGTGGCGTGGACAGCCGTACTTGTATTTGGTCTATCGCTTATCGCTACGGCAGTATTCGAGACGGGCCATAGCGCGGCGTGGGAGCAAGCCGGTTGGAAACTTGTCATAGTCGCGATTTATGCCGCGCTTTTCGTCTCTGTCTTCGCGCATGGCCAATATTTCCGATTGCTGCAAACGTACGAAGTCAGTCAGGTCATTCCGCTGACGCTGATCACGACACTGTGGGCCTGCCTGCTTGGCGTGCTGCTCTTGAATGAAACGCTTTATCCGCGCTACATTATTGGCGCAGCGTTGATCCTGCCCTGTGTCTGGATCATTGCACGGCGAGGGGCCGTGCCGCCTGCGCAGGAGGATTAACGTGGCCAACAAAACTGTTCCCGGCACGCTTAAAGTTTTGGACTATATGGCGGCGATTGAGAAACCCGAACGCCGGGCTGATTGTGATTGGTTGCTTGAAACTTTGACACAATTGACGGGGCATGAGCCTAAACTCTGGGGCGGCACGCTTAAAAGCGCCATTGTCGGGTTTGGCGAATACCATTATAAATATGACAGCGGGCGCGAAGGCGATTTTATGCGGATTGGGTTTGCCAACCGGGCTCAGTCGCTCTCCATCTATATTATGCCTGGCTATCAGGATTTTGACGATGAGTTGTCGCGACTGGGCAAACACAAAATGGGAAAGTCCTGCCTCTACATCAAACGGCTTTCAGACGTGAACACGGATGTTCTGACCGAAATGCTCCAAAAGGGGTATAATATTATGGCGGACAAATACCCCGAATGAGCTTGCCAATCATTGAAAAGCCATCGCCGAACCGGAACGATCGTAGACAGCCAATCTCTATGCTCGTGCTTCATTATACGGGTATGGAAAGCGGCCAAGCGGCGCTGGAGCGTATGTGCGATCCTGAGGCGCAAGTCAGCGCCCATTACATGATCGAGGAAGACGGCCGCGTGTTTCGGTTGGTGCCTGACACAGAACGGGCGTGGCACGCGGGCGTGTCCGAATGGAACGGAATTACGGACGTAAACTCCGCCAGTATCGGGATCGAAATCGTCAATGGCGGTCATGATTATGGGCTGCCGGATTTTCCGGATGTGCAAATCAACACGCTGATACCGCTCTGCAAACGGATTATCGAAACGCATGAAATAGCGCCTCGAAATATCGTCGGGCATTCGGACATTGCGCCGGATCGTAAAGAAGATCCGGGTGAGAAGTTTCCGTGGAGCGGTCTCGCAGCGGCTGGGATCGGGCTTTGGCCGGGCGAGGGCAATGGCGATCATCGTATTCTGTTCGAAGCCGAGGATCGTGATCGCGGCGTCACCTTGATCCAGCGCGGTCTAGCCGGGCTGGGTTACGGCATTGAATTAGACGGCGTGATGACGGACCGCACGATGGCGGTGATCCGGGCATTTCAGCGCCGCTTTCGACCGTCGAAGGTCGATGGAACTGTTGATATGGAAACGCTCGACCTAGTTGGGCGGTTAGCGCAAAGAGTTTGAGCGAAGCCTTGAGAGAGCCCAAACACGAATGTAGCTAGCCAAGCCCTGATGCGGGGCTTCGATAAGACGTTTGTCATCAAGTTGGCGGATCAAGCCGGACACGGATAGGTCGTCGGCTTTTGCCGCTGAGTCGACTTCATCCCAAAATTCTGGTTCCAATGCGACGGATGTCGCATGACCATGAATGGATACAGACCGTTTTTTCACTAGACAATAGATGGATTGACGTGTTGAGAACCCACGGGCGTATTGGAGCCAATTCGATCAATATTCCGCCGAATGGCATCTTCGCGAGTGCGGTCTAAGTTATAAAAATCATCGATCCGGAGTGACAGAAATTCCATCCTGGGCGGTCCTCAGTAAAACGAGTTCAATCCAGTTTAAGGTTATTTAGAGCTTTTGTCTGCCTATCACGGGTTGTTTTCGCGGCTTTACGCTGCGCTGCACTCAATCCATGCGCGATTCTATTCGCGTCCGCTTGTTTTTCGGCAGCCGCTTTCGCCTTTCGTTTTCGGGCTTGTTTGAGGTTGTGAACGCTCACCGCGGCGAGATCATTAATTCCGGGCGAACGATACGGTCGAATTCGTCTTCTGTCACAAAACCGAGCCCGACAGCCTCATCGCGCAAGGTCGTGCCGTTTTTATGAGCAGTCTTGGCAACCTTGGTGGCATTGTCATACCCGATGGTTGGCGCGAGCGCGGTGACGAGCATGAGCGAGCGGCTGAGCAGGTCAGCGATCCGGTCCTCATTGGCTGTGATGCCGACGACGCAGCGATCCGCGAAACTACGCGATGCTTCCGCCAACAACGTAATCGACTGAAGCATGTTGTAGGCCATAACGGGCTTATAAACATTGAGTTCGAAGTGACCCTGGCTCCCTGCAATCGTAATAGCCGTATTATTGCCCATGACCTGCGCGCAGACCATGGTGAGAGCCTCGCATTGGGTTGGATTGACTTTGCCGGGCATGATGGAGCTACCCGGCTCATTGGCAGGTAAGCTGATTTCGCCAAGGCCTGAGCGTGGCCCGGACGCGAGGAAGCGAATATCGTTGGCGATTTTAAGCAGTGCAACGGCGAGGGTATTAAGCACGCCGTGGACTTGCACGAACCCATCGTGCGCCGCGAGCGACGCGAACTTGTTAGTTGCTGTGCGGAAAGGAAGGCCAGTATATGCAGCCACTTCCTCAGCAAAGGCTTCTGCAAAGCCGGGTTTTGCGTTCAGCCCGGTTCCTACGGCTGTTCCACCTTGCGCAAGCGGCCAAAGATTATGCATCGACTGATTAGGATCTAGCGCCATCAGAATTTTATCAAGTTGTGAGACATATCCAGAAAATTCTTGGCCTAGCGTTATCGGCGTTGCATCCTGAGTATGAGTGCGGCCAATCTTGATGATGTTACGAAATTCTTCGGCCTTGTCGTTGAGCGCATTGCGCAGCACTTGCAGATCAGGTACCAGTTTGTGTACAATCTGCTCTGCGGCGCTGATGTGCATGGCCGTCGGAAAGGTATCGTTCGATGACTGGCTGCGATTGACGTGGTCATTGGGGTGAACGGGGGATTTGGACCCGATTTCACCGCCCAAAATTTCGATGGCTTTGTTCGACACAACTTCGTTCGAATTCATGTTCGATTGTGTGCCCGATCCCGTCTGCCAGACTGAGAGGGGGAAATTGTCATCAAGTTTGCCTTCAGCCACATCTGATGCGGCCTGAACAATGGCGTCTTTCAGACGAACGTCTAAATTATCCGCTTTATGGTTGGCGATAGCGGCAGAGCGTTTGATGATGCCGAGCGCGCGTATGAGCGCAGGCGGCATTGTTTCGATACCTATTGGGAAGTTGATTAATGATCGTGCAGTTTGCGCGCCATAATATTTATCGGCAAGAACTTTCAGTTCGCCAAAGGAGTCGGATTCGATGCGATATTGTGTCATGTGCCGCCGATAGCAGGCGCGCGGCGATGGGGCTAGTGCCTGCTCTGATTACTTCTTTCGGAAGCTATCTAAACTCACGACTTTCGGACCGTCCTCAGCCTCTGCGTCTGCCTCAATATCGCTGGCAGTATCAGAGGCATCTTCTTCGACTTTTTCACCTGACTTCTTCCCAAATGTAGGCGCAGGCACCTTGGCCGGTGCTGTGAGCCCCGTTGTCATAGGTGCACCAAGCGTCGTCGTCGGCGAAATGTCCAAAACCGGGCCGCTCTCCATTTCTTGCGGGGCATCAAAGGCTAGTGAGAAACCGACACTCGGATCATGGAAGCGAGTGATCGCGTGATACGGCACGCGCAGATATTTCGGTATGCCGCCAAACTTCAATGTCACTTCGAAGTCGTCAGCATTGGCCGCAAGATCCCAATATTGGTGTTCCAGAACAATCGTGATCTCTTCCGGGTATTTTTCCGCCAGAGAATCGTCAATTTCGGCGCCTGGATAACGGGTCAGGAACGTGATGTAGAAATGGTGCGCGCCAGGCAGGCCATCTTCCCGGATAACGCGGCGAATTGCGTCCCGGACAATGCCGCGCAAGGCGAGGCTGCGCATTTGTTCGTAATTCATCAGGTCTTGACTCATAACGCTACCTTAGAGCGGCGGAATAGCGGGTCAACTGCATACCTTCACCGGACGGTTAACAGTATGCCGCCAAAGGGTCGCAAGACAGATAGGATAATCCTGTTTATGGAAACCTATGCCTCACCCGTCGCCCGAGACCCTGTTCCAACCGCCTCACGCGAAACCGTTGACCGGAGATGAAGGGTTTATCGAAGCGACTTGGAAATTTATCCGAAACCCAGTCGAAGGATTCGGACCTCTCGCCTATCGTCAGCCTATCGTGACAGCAAAAACGCTTGGCCAGACGTTACATGTCATCTCTGATCCCGTTGGAATGAATGAGGTCTTAGTCAAACAGGCGGATAAATTCACAAAGACGGCGATTGATGCGCGTATTCTCGGCCCAGCGACGAAGGAAGGATTGTTGTCCGTTCATGGCGAGCAGTGGAAACGTCAACGCAAATCTGTCGCGCCGATTTTCCGTAAACGTCACATGGAGGACTTGGCGCCTTTGATCGCTGACGTGATTGAGGACTTTAAAACTACGATTGACCGCCGGCCAAAGCTCGATCTGTCCAATGCGATGGCGGATTTGACTTTTGATGTGCTGGCAAAGGCACTGCTGGGTGATCCGAAAGGGCTGGATCGCGAGCGATTAAAAACTGCGACGCGGGCAGTTGTCACGGGGGCTGGAACGCTGCGTCCGGATGATTTGCTGCCGTGGCCGCGATGGGTGCCAAGGCCGATGACGCCGCGTGGGTCTAGCGCATTGAAGCGGCTTAAGCGCGCGGCCGATGATTTGATTGTCGAGCGTACACAAAACCCTGCGGATGATCTTGTCGGTTTGCTAATTGGCGCTGAGAATTTGAGCCAGCGTGAGAGGCGGGATAACTTGATTGGGTTCTTTATCGCGGGGCATGAGACGACGGCGCTGACATTGACGTGGGCGCTTTATTTATTGGGGCGTCATCGTCCGACTTTGGAGCGGGTGCGCGAGGAGGTCAGAACTGTTTGTGCCGACGGCCCAATCGCTTACGCTCAGTTGGATAATCTTATCCTGACGCGCGCCGTTATTGACGAAACTATGCGGCTTTATCCGCCTGCGCCATTGCTAAACCGGGAACCCCAAGCTGAAGTCGAAGTCTTAGGCCGAACGTTAAAGCCGGGTGATGCGATCTTGCTGAATAATTACGTGATGCACCGCACGGAGCGGTTATGGGACGATCCGCTATTATTTGATCCAGACCGTTTCCTGCGGGACCCATCACTGCGAGGTAAGGGGGCGCCTTACATGCCGTTTGGCGCAGGCCCTCGCATTTGTGTTGGCGCAGCGTTCGCCGTAATGGAAGCCGTGATGGTTTTAGCCACGCTGTCGCGTGACTATGATGTTATTGTCGGTGACGATGTCTTTCCAAGACCGCTTATGACCGTCACTCTGCGGCCAGAGGGCGGCGTTCCCGCCAGACTAGAACGTGTTGTCCAGTAATGGCTCAAACGTCGCACCAGCAAAAATTTTCACGCCGAGCGCTTCGATCTCTTTAAGTGGTAAACGGTCTTCTTCGCCCATACCAGGGCCGGGCGTTCGGATGAAGACCCCTTTGATCCGGCCTGAATGACGTAAGACGGCATCACGATAAATTACGGGGTCATGCTGACCGCTATCACCGATCAGATAGAAGGGCAGGTTGGGGTTCGCGGCCAAAACTGTGTCGATGGCCTCGGCTTTGTGTGTTCCGGGTTCATCCGTGATCATTTTGGTGGGGTCGATTCCGAAATCACGCAAGAACTTAGGTCCGCGCACAACACCGTTGGCCATGAACACGGCTTCAAGGAAGCCGTGCAAATTCCACGGCGAAGAGCTAACATAAAACACAGGGTTCTTACGGCCAGACATGGATTTCGCCATGACTTTCAAAAGTGTGGCAGCGTCAGGGTAAATATAGCGGCTTCCGACGGACCCAGTCACGCTTGTCCAAAGGTTTTTGCGCGTTGACCATGCTTTGGTCTGCATGATCGTGTCATCAATGTCAGAAATAACGCCATATTCGGCTTTGTCGGACGTAATTAAAACGGGGTGGTGGACAATATCGCCTGTGCGTTCAGCTTTCACGACGGCCTCTGTCCAACCGGGAAGAGGTTTCTTCCGGGGGAGCTCAATTCGGTAATAGCCTTCTTCGTCGGACGTGGCTGTAATATCGCCTAAGCTAACGGTCTCGCCTTCGATTTCTTTTGTCATGAACAATGCGGCCATGGCGGCGAGATCATTGACCATCGACGGCGTATCGTTGGACGCGCGGTTTGTGTCAGCTTCTAAGGCACGTCCACGGATGATAATTTTGTCGGGGGTCGAGTATCCGAAATAAGGCTGTAGGTGCAGGTTTTCCGGCGGTTCGTTATCCTGAATACTATCGAGAATGTTTTCCGCTCTGACGGCGATCGAGTTCATAAATGGTTTCATCAGAGCATATACGCACATCGTTGCCCCAAGGTTCCACAAAAAATTTACAAAAGATGAATATTTTATCAGCAATCAGGGAGGTTGTTGAAATTCTTAGCGAAAACGACGCTTTAAAAAGTCGTTCGGCTCGATTTTTTGAAACAAAGATGAAGTGGTGAGTTTCTGTTGCCAGCTACCCACCGAAGCCCGCCTAGGGGTCTGAAACCCTAGGAGTTAAAGTCGGAAAATATCCGGACTGCTTACGCAGCCAGGGCAAAATCCTCAGTATAATTGTCATTTGCAATTACTGTTTATGGACTTTTAACGGAGTCCACACGAACGAAAGCTAACGTCTTTAGGCGTTTGTCGATGCTATTTCGGCCCCATCAGAAGCCCACCAAATAACTGATGGGTTTGTGGTGGAGCCGCCGGGTACTGCCCCCGGGTCCAATCCGCTTATTACACGCGCGTTTATCGTCATATCTGGCAAGCCAGCCTAATCTATATAGCGTAACCGGACCCAAAGTTCCAGTCCCAAACGAAAAAGCCGCCCATTAGGGGCGGCTTTAAACAGTTTTGGGGGGCTGGTTTAGCCCGCCCAGCCCATACGTTTGGCATTGGCTTCGCAGTTTGCTTTGGCCGTGTAACCTTCGGTGCTGCGGCCAACAGGTTCGCCGTTGGAGGCCGTGCGCCGCCAGCGATGCTCGCCTTTTTTGTCCTCATAAAATTCCCACTTATCAGCGCCGCCAAGATTGTTGGGGTTACCATTATAGCCGTGACGTTCGGCATTGGCTGTGCAGCTGGCTTTGGCTTTATAGCCTTCAGTCGCCGCGCCGATGATGTTCCCATTAGAGGCTGTACAGCGCCAGCGATGCTCGCCTACTTTATCTTCGTAGAATTCCCAAGTGTCGGCCATCGTGATCTCCCCGATCTCTGTTTTCGATAGTCATGGTTAATAAATATCAGACGGTTTTGGCAAGTGACAATGATGATAGCCGCTTTGGGCGTTGAAACGCGGCCATGCAGTCGTCATAGAAAACTCATGAGTCAGGCCCTCGAACATCTCCGTAAACTTGTCGCGTTTGATACGCGCAATGGAAGCGGGAATGAAATCGCCTGTGTCGAATGGTTGGCGGGCGCGCTGAAAGCCCACTCACCGGACCGCATCATTGTTGAAACTGTGGGGCGGTCGCGTGGGAAAACGGATAGCGCTTTTGTATTGGCTAGTTGGGGTGATCCCAAGGTTGTCCTGAATGTGCACATCGACACGGTTCCCAGCGGAGAAGGGTGGACAACTGATCCGTTGGAATTGATCGAACGGGACGGCCGGGCTTATGGTCTTGGGACGTCAGACATTAAAGGCGCAGCTGCCGCGATTTTGGCGGGGCTGGACGACGTTACCCCGCGCGACGTTGCGATTTTATTCTCAGGCGATGAAGAGCATGGATCCGAAGTGATGCCGGAAGTGATCGCGCGAGGACATCTGGACGGTATCGAACGCGCCGTAGTTTGTGAACCGACATCTTGCCGCGTCGGCCGCGCCCATCGCGGCATGTTTGCGTTCAGTGCCACTTTTACAGGACCGGGCGGTCATTCTAGTATGTCGGACACGATTGAAGCGCCTTTATTGAAAGCGGCTCGCTTTGCGGCGGCTCTGGGCGACTATAAGGAAATGCACCGTGACTTCGGGCAAAATCCTTTTACGGGTTTATGCGTCAATATTGGGGAACTTCGCTCTGACGGTGCCTATAATGTCATTCCGACGACCGCCACTGCCTGGGTCTCCATGCGACCACCGCCCGGTGATGACGTTCAAGTACGTGAGGTTGATTTGATTGCAATGGCGCAGTCCGCGCCTGCTGAAGTGGAAACTGACACAATCGTCGCGTTCGATCCGTTCGCCAGCCTTGATGTGAACGCGTTTCTTCCTGTGTTCACATCTGAAGAAGTCGTTGATCTGCCTTATTGGACGGAAGCCGCTATGATGAGCGGGGCTGGAGTTAATGCGATTGTCTATGGTCCTGGAAATTTGGATCAAGCGCACAGGCCCAATGAATATGTGGAATTAGATCAGCTTCATGCCGCGCAGGCTCGGTATGCCGCTGTTCTGGCCGGAGGGTTGTCATGAGTAGCGTTCGCCAGACTGTTCTCTCGTCGCTCTCCGCCGTTGGCGCGACGCAGGAAGCGAGCTTTTACGCTGAACTGTTCGCCAAAGATGACCCAGAGCGGTTCGCGCTAATTTTGTTGGATCCTAGGGTGCTGAATAACCCTTTGCTGGAATCACTGACGTCCAACTTGCAAATCCTGTCCAATCTTGGGCTCGCGCCGACACTGCTGATTGGCGCGTTGGATGACAACCGGACATCCGTGAAGTTTCAGGCGCAGCGCCTCTCTCGTGATTTGGATAGTTCGGGCGTGAAGTCGGCAAAACTGGACACAAAAACCTACGGTTTGATCGGTGAAATCCGCCGCCGTGCACAGTCCGGCATTATTCCAATTTTGGAAATGACGGAACGTCGCGGGCAGGGCGGTATGGCGAAGCTTATCAATGATCTGCGCCCTAATAAGATCGTGTCATTGCAACCTTCCGGTGGGTTGAGTTTGGATGGGGTGCGCCGCCGGAATTTGAGGCTCGCTGAAATCGAAGATTTTCTAGATCAAGCGACGATAACACCCGGTCAACAAACGTTCCTGAGAATGGTTCAACGCATTGAACAAGACGCCAATGAGGGCCGCCGGAGTTACGTGCTGGCGTCGCCTTTGAATCTCTTAGGCGAGCTTTTCACGACCAAAGGGTCAGGGACATTAATCCGGCGCGGCGCGGCGGTGGTACGCCATGAAACGCTTGATGAGATTGACCTTTTGAGCCTTTCCGCGTCCATTGATCGAGCCTTCGACAAATCGCTCAAGCCGAATTTCCTGTCGGAGCCAATCAAAACGGCATTCTTGGAGCCTGATTTTCGGGCTGGCGCAATCTTTACGGAGCTCGCGGGCCATCCTTATTTGTCAAAATTCTGGGTCGTTCCTGAAGCGCAAGGCGAGGGTCTGTCCCGCGATGTGTGGGAGAAAATTTGCGAAGATATTCCGAAATTCTTCTGGCGCTCCCGCCGTCATAACCCATTTAATGATTGGTACATCACGGCCTGCGATGGAATGCAGGTGAGCGGGGATTGGCGTGTCTTCTGGAAAGGTATAGACGCGTCAGCCCTACCCGATGCAATTCAGGCCGCAGCCGCAGCCCCCGATGATTTTAAACCGAGCTGATTATGACATTTTCTATCAATGACGCCTTTGACTCCGGCAATATCGATGTCGTCGACGCGTCTGATCCGCAGAACATTCGTCTTCGGATCAAAAAAGACCGCCAGAGCGATTTTTATCAATGGTTCCACTTCCGCGTCGCCGGCGCGAAAGGCGTGCCGTTGCGTCTTGTGATCGAAAATGCGGGCGATTCTGCGTTTCCATCGGGCTGGACAGATTATAAAGCTTGCATGAGCGAGGACCGCGATGATTGGCTCCGTGTGCCGACGACGTACGCGAACGGCGAGTTGGTGATTGAACACACGCCAGAACTCGACTCGGTTCATTATGCCTATTTCGCGCCCTACACGATGGAACGCCACCGCGATTTGATTACGGATGCCGTGTCTTACGAAGGCGTTTCGCTCTCTGTTTTGGGGCAAACACTGGATGGCCGCGACATGGATTGCCTGACCATGGGCACAGGCGACAAGACGATCTGGGTCATTGCCCGCCAACACCCCGGCGAAAGCATGGCGGAATGGTGGATGGAAGGTTTCATCGCGCGCATGACGGATTCGGACGACCCCGTGGTGACAGAGATGTTGTCAAAAGCCACCTTCCACATTGTTCCCAACATGAACCCCGACGGTTCATTCCGCGGCCACCTGCGAACCAATGCATGCGGCGCGAATTTGAACCGCGAGTGGGACACGCCGACGATGGAACGTAGCCCGGAAGTTAAAGTTGTCCGCGACGCGATGGACGCAGACAAGCCCGTCCTCTGTCTCGATGTGCACGGCGACGAAGCGCTGCCGTATAATTTCATTGCCGGCGCGGAAGGCAACCCAAGTTACACGTCAAAACAGGCCGATGATCTCGCCGCGTTCCTGACGGCTTACAAAGCGGCCAGTTCTGATTTTCAGACCGAGGTCGGTTACTCGCTGACGGCGCCAGGGAAAGCCAATTTGACAATCTGCACCAACGCGATTGCAGAGCGATTTGACTGCCTCGCTATGACGTTGGAAATGCCGTTCAAGGACAATGCTAACGCGCCCGACGCATTGCGGGGATGGAACGGCGATCGCTCAGCGCAGCTCGGCAATGACACGCTCGACGCGATGGCCGCAGTGATTGATCAACTTTAAACATCACCCCCGGCAGTCAATGCCGGGGGTAATTCGACTATAACGTCACCCGATCAACGATCTTAACCTGATCGATGGCTTGAATGGCGGCGACGGTGTCGTCGCTCACGACGCCGTCAACACTGATGAGGCAGACGGCTTCGCCGCCTTCATCCTGCCGGCCCAATGAGAATGTCGCGATGTTGGTTTTGGCTTCGCCTAAGACACGGCCAACTTCGCCGATGAAGCCGGGTTTATCTTCGTTGCGCACATAGATCATGGACGGGCTAAACGCGGCGTCCATTGGGACGCCAAAGAGGCGCACAATGCGTGGTTCGCCGCGATAGATTGTGCCGACAATGGCGAATTTTCGAACAGCCGTTTCAACCGTAATCCGGATCAGGCTTTCGGCCCGCTCGGCTTCATTGACATAACTTTCCGTTAATTCGATTCCACGTTCTTTTGCGAGCACAGGCGCGCTGACCATATTCACATCCGGCATCGCGGCTTTGAGCATTCCGGCGAGCGCAGCGGCGCTCAGCGGGTTGGTGTTCAGCTGCGTGATGCCGCCCTTATAGGTGATCTCAATGCTCTTGGCAGGTTCGTGTAAAAGCTGCCCCATCATCGTGCCGAGCTTGTCCGACAAATCGACCCAAGGCTTAAGGCGCGGGGCTTCTTCGGCGGTAATGGACGGCGTGTTGATAGCGTTACTAATCGCGCCCGTGAGCAAGTAATCCGCCATTTGCTCAGCAACTTGAACGGCCACATTTTCTTGGGCTTCATTGGTTGAAGCGCCAAGGTGCGGCGTAGCGATGAAGCCAGGTGTGCCGAACAGAGGGTGCGCCTTCGCGGGTTCAACAGCGAACACGTCAAGTGCGGCTGCACGGACATGGCCTGCTTCGAGCGCGTCTTTCAACGCTTCTTCATCGACCAAACCACCGCGCGCACAATTGACGAGGATGAGGCCTTTACGCGTCATGCCAAGCCGTTCGCGATTGACGATATTTTTCGTGCTTTCGACCAGCGGCGTGTGCAGCGTGATCGCATCAGCGCGTTGAAATAATGTGTCGAGTTCAACCTTTTCAACGCCGATTTTGCGAGCGCGCTCTTCGGTGAGGTAAGGGTCAAACGCGATGACTTTCATTTTTAAACCAAGCGCGCGTTCGGCAACCAGTGCGCCGATATTGCCGCAGCCAATGACGCCGAGTGTTTTGTTGAACAGCTCTGTGCCTTTGTAATCCGACTTCGGCCATTCGCCATTTTGAGTCCGCTCAGACGCTTTTGGGATCTGACGCGCAGCCGCGAACAGCATTGCAATGGCGTGTTCTGCCGTCGTGATGGCATTGCCGAACGGTGTATTCATGACAACGACACCGCGATCCGTGGCGGCTTTAATGTCAATATTATCGACGCCAATCCCGGCGCGGCCGATGACTTTGAGGTTCGTGGCTTGGCCGATGATTTCCAAGTCGGGACGCGTGGACGAGCGGACGGCGAGGCCGTCATAATCACCGATGATGTTCATCAGCTCGTCTTTCGACAGACCTGTGATGACATCAACATCAACGCCGCGCGCTTTAAACACTTCGACGGCACGGTTGGACATTTTGTCCGCAATGAGAACTTTAGGCATCTTACAGCTCCGCGATCAGAGTTTCGAAGGCCCAATCGAGCCATGGGAGGACAGCGACAACATCGCCATGTTCACACAGGCCAGAGACCCAGAGGCGGAACCCCGGAGGGGCCGTGCGGTAGGCGCCGAAATCAAGGGCAACATTCTCTTTGGCGAGAAGGTTTACGATGGATTTGGCAAAGGCGGCTTGATCTTCGAGGGGAAGCGCAGCCACGCGCGGATCGACGATTTTGAGGCAGACGCCCGTGTTAGAGCGTTTTTCATCGTCTTCGCAGAGGTTCGCGATCCAGTCGCGGGTGTCGACCCAATCCCAAATTGTTTGCGCATTCGCGTCGGCGCGGTCTTGCATACCTTTTAGGCCGCCATTCGCTTTGACCCATTTAAGGGCATCGAGGTGATCTTCGGTACAGAGAAGGGACGGCGTGTTGATCGTCGCGCCTTCGAAAATGCCTTCGATCAATTTGCCGCCTTTGGTCATGCGGAAAATCTTCGGCAGCGGCCACGGCGGATTGTAGCTCTCCAACCGTTTGACGGCGTGGGGCGATAGGATAATCATGCCATGCGCCGCTTCGCCGCCCATGACTTTCTGCCAAGAATAGGTGGTCACATCGAGCTTTTCCCACGGCAGGTCTTGCGCGAAAACAGCGGATGTTGCGTCGCAAATCGTGACGCCTTCGCGGTCATCGGGGATGAAGCCGTAATCAGCGACTTTCACGCCTGACGTCGTGCCATTGGCGGTGAAGACGAGGTCTTGGGAGCCGTCATAGGCGGAGAAATCGGGGAGGTGACCGTAGTCGGCGGTCAACAGTGTGAGATCATCCAGCGGCAGTTGCTTGTCGGCATCAACAACCCACGCTTGACCAAAATTCTCCCACGCGGCGACCATAACGGGTTTCGGGCCGAGCATTGACCACATGGCCATTTCGACTGCGCCCGTGTCGGACGCCGGCACGATACCGATGCGGTAATCATCAGGAATTTGCAGAATTTCGCGGGTGAGGTCGATGACCTCTTTGAGTTTGGCTTTACCAATTGCGGAGCGGTGAGAGCGGCCGAGCGCGGCATCTGACAGCGCATCGAGCGACCAACCAGGGCGCTTGCGTGTCGGTCCAGCAGAAAAACGGGGATCGACCGGACGGGTGTCCGGTTTGGTCAAGGTCGTCATCAATGTCTCCATCGGTTGCGTTTTTATACAACCATCGAAGTGCGCCTCAGTGGGGAGACGTGGCCCACGCGCCGAATAGCGGGATGAGAATGGGAGTCAAGACGACATGGACATAATGCTCGTCCCCGGCCTTTATGGCCGGGGCCTTTGGCTTGGATTCTGAGAGGGTTGGGTGGATCCCCCTTCGATGCTATACGAGAGAGGCCCCGGCCGTAAAGGCCGGGGACGAGCTCCTTTTTCTCACACGTCCACGTCCCACCGGACATCAAGGTCGCGGCAATATCGCATTTGCGTCGAAAGTGACACGAGCGCGGGCTTCACCCCGTGACGGGTAAAGTAAAAATAGAACCGATTTACACGTGGCAAAGCCCGCGCGCTTGGTAGCGCATCCGGTCGTTAGCGCCGTGATCCCGGCGGCCCGCAATGGGCGCACGCCGGAAGGAGATAGACGAGTTCGGCCCTTTCGAGGTCCGGCCCGTCGGCTCCGACATATCGGAGGGCGTACGGC
>Ga0189291_100101_pt1 | contig 95587 bp, 90 predicted proteins | sample UW1redminimetaG_FD_130331 | JGI IMG/M metagenome (GOLD analysis project Ga0189291, IMG submission 130331) | Marine microbial communities from the Costa Rica Dome - UW179B-red mini metaG | ecosystem: Environmental > Aquatic > Marine > Oceanic > Photic zone | place: Costa Rica: the Eastern Pacific...
GCGGCAGCAAAGAAAACCACAAAGGAGGCCACAACATTGACCAAAACGTAACTGCTGATAAACAATAAAGGCGGGTCAAATCTCGGTGACAATACCGGGTCAGTTCTCAATGACATTCAACATGGGCATCTTAAAAATTGACTTTTGCGCAATTTTGCTTGCTGGCCCAAGAGATATGAAGCTACCAGATTTTTGATGGTTTGAGTCGAGGACAAGTAGCGTCTTGGACGCCAGCTCCGGTTGGCCCGAAAAATAACCCAGCTCCGCAAATGAGCCGGGTGCCTCTGGGAAAAGAATAATTGCAATGGAGAGATCTGCGACCAAGGCCTCGAAATCTGCAATATCGAAGGGGTCGTCATCCGCATAGGAGAAATAGTTTTCCATCGCAAATTCTGGTTTGAAAAACTCATACTTTGGAAGTAGATCCGTGAAAACTGCTTCAAACTCACTGCGTTTTTCTTCAGCACGGTTTCCGCCGCAACAAAAACTATGTTTGAGTCTTTGATGATATTGAAACCACTTTTGAGAAGTTGAACCACCCGACCACGCAACACCTTTTGTGTGTCGCTGCGTAGAGGGTGGTCCATTTCTCAATCTCTTACTTAAGCGTCCGACTTCGAAATGTTTGTCGGCTCCGAGGAGGAACGACCGGTGACGGCAAACATTTCGAAGTCGGCGCCCGATATCGTTCAATTAGTATCAGCCTGGCAAATCACCCGGCGTAGAGCGTTTAGAAAACACCCAGCTAAGAGTGAACATAAGGTACCATTCAGAATGGAAAGCGCAAGGCATTGAATTTTGGCCAGCGGGCGTTTCCATAGCAATCAGCAGTGCAACGAACGTCCGGTTCCCGCGCCTCGGTGTTGATTGCTGCAAGCCAGGGTCCTTCACCGTAATCTAGAAATCGTTGTGTGAGCGACACCAAGGTCCTTAGCAATCGCGCGGCAAGTGTCACCATCAGCCATGCGCTGGCGTGCAAGTTGACGCTGATGGTCTGTGAGCTTTGGCTTACGTCCAAACTTGGTTCCGTTTGCGATTGCGATCTGGCGGCCTTCATTGGCGCGTCGGGTGATACGCTCTCGCTCGTCCTCAGCCAAAGCTGAGAGAAAGGCCAGAATGCCCTTCCCCATCGGGGTCGTTAGGTCGAGCCAAGGTTTGTCCAAGACCTTGACGGTCGCTGATCGGTCCGCGACGCGTTGAATGATATTGATCCCATCCATCATCGATCTGGTGGCCCTGTCCCATTCTGCAATGACGAGCACGTCCCCTGCCCCCAAAGCGTCAATAGCGCGTTCCAACTGAGGTCTGCCTTTGACCGTCCGGCCCGAAGCCACCTCACGAAAGATCTTGTCCGCTTTGGCCGTGTTCAAGGCACCGATCGGGCGATCAAGGGATTGTCCCTGGCTGGACACTCTGGCGTAACCGATAAGCATGAGAATACCCTAGATCAGGCATCGGCATTGCGCACCTGATTTATGCAACAGTCTATCAGCCATGTTTTTATGACCTTCTTGGGCTGGTGCAAATATCATGATTTTCGCGACAGCTCACTCGTTCGATCTGCGCCTATAGCAAGCGAACCCTAAGTTCTCGGAATTGGAAGGTTGGACCGAGTACTTTGCCCTTGTTATCCTTTCGCTGCTGTTTCTTGATCCTTAAGCGCATCTGCAAGAAACTTTGCGAATGGCACGATATCTTCTCGGACGCTCGCGGCTTCCAGCGCGGTCATGTAGGCAGCGCGGTTTTCGACTTTTATCACCGTCCATGGTTGTCCTGCTGCAGCCAACATCACATTCATCAAGAACCGAGCCGTACGGCCGTTCCCATCTAAGAACGGATGTATGAATACAAAGATAAAATGACCGAGCACTACACGAACCGCAGGATTGGTCTCCGCCCGTAGAAGCTCGAAGAACACTGGCATACATTCACGGACGGCTTCGACGCTCATCGGCACATGCTGAGAGCCGCGAATATAGACTGGCGCGTTTCGATATCCCGCCAGCTGCGCCGCCTTCAGTATGCCCGCACCCACAGATGGCGTGAACAGCGCCCGGTACCATGCTGTCAGATCACGCTCTGCGACCTCCCCAACATCTTCACCTTCAAAAACGGCGCGCACGCTTTCACGCACGCTTTGAAACGCCTCCCAATAGCCGCGTGCCGCAAGTGCATCTTTCATCGCAAGATCTTCTTTGTCCCCATCCGGGTTCCAACCTCCTGAGCGCACTTTCTCAATCAGTTCGGGTGAGACCCGATAGCCCTCGATGGACAGCGAATGATAGGCATCGGTCACATAGATTTCATCCATCGCGGTCAGATAGGCTTCGGCATCATTTGTGATCGGCTGAGCGGCAGGAAAATGCGCGATCACTGCTTCGCGCATGGCTTCCCACTTTAGCCGGATGCGGTGCACATGCGGTGACGTTTCCCGCCCGCCATTGAGGACAGTCACGCTTTCCGCAAACGGATCGCTCATCCGCACATCATGTGACGCCGCTTTCATAGTTGAGACGATTTCGTCGGCAATTCTTGTCTTGCCAATACTTCGAAACGCCCCCGCCAATCGCCCTGCTGCACTGGTGTGCCCACCCTCCAAAAGTCGAGCCAAGAGGGCAGAAGCATCTGGTATAATCGCTAGGATCGTCCGCGCATCTGTCGCGTTCTGTTTGAAGAAATTTTCAGGAACAAGGATCAATGCCTCTTCTATTGAGAACAAGCGTAACCCATCTTTAACGACAAGCGAGTCTCCCCGCGCAAACGTCGCACGGGTCTCGAAGATCGAGGTCTTGTGTGGGAAGTCAGTTTTCATATTGCCTGCCTTCGGGGCTCGGACGAGCAGCTGTACCGGGACTGCCGTATCGCCTGCATGCAATTTCAGGGACTGCTCGGGTGACAACGACCAATCCTCACCAAATCGATCCGAGAGGTATTGGGCACAGAACCCCCAGAAGGAGGTGTACCAAGCGGTGCTTTCACCGACGCGTTCGTCAGGCCGGGACATGATGTACCAGCCTTTGATCACTTCTTTTATAAATCCGGCTTTCAGCAATCGTTCCCGATGGGTTCTGGTCAAATTGGTAGACCTAATAGCGATGACACCCTTTGACTGAAGGTCGCTGATAACCTCCAAGGACTCCGCTAATTTCTCCGCTGCACTTGCCATCTCACAAACCCTCCACCTGTTCGGTCGTTAGGGTTTGAAGCTGTAGTATGTTTAGGTTTTCATGTCGATTACTTTTTAGGTTTTTGAGTTGTGCAATCTTTAGGATATTAAACCCTATCAAGGAAAAACGGCACCGTACATGTCATCATTTATGTACAAATATACGTTTTCTGCGCTGTGCAAACACACGTAATCTCTGTCGATCATTACCGCGCTTACCCTGCTTCACCTAAGATACTATCAGATCGCGTCCCTTGTGACCCAGCAGGGATTATTCACCAATGACGCCCACCCCGGCATCGTTCAACTGCTCACGATCTGGCAGATCGCGCAGGCTTTGCAGATCAAACGCCACGAGGAACTTCTCCGTCGTCACGAAGGTGTAGGGCGCACCTCTGCGGGGGCTGCGTGGACCGGTCGCAATGAGATCCCGCGCATGAAGTCGTCCAATCAAATCACGGCTGATCTCCTTCCCAAAAATGTCTTTCAACCCATCACGCGTAATCGGCTGGTTGTAGGCCACAGCAGCCAGAACGGCGAGGTCGAACTCGCGTAAATCCAAATCCTGTCCGCCCACATCAGCCGCGGCGCGGATCACAGTGGCATAGGCCGAGCGCGTCCGCAGCATCCACCCCCCTGCAATGGCCGCAACCTCATAGGGTCGGTCGGCCACATCAGTGATGAGATCTTCAATCAGCAGATCAACTGAAGCCCCCTGCCCTACGACGCGCGCCAAATCCTCACGTGGCACCGGAGACGCAGAGGCAAACAGCACCGCCTCGATACGGCGCATCCATTTGCGCCAACGCAGTTCTGGCGGCAGGTCTTCCAACGCGCGGTCGATATCCACGTGAGGCCGATCCTTTGCCATCTCAGACCCCGTACAGCCGGAACGTGTCGCGCCCGGTCAATTCCCGCACCACGCCCAGAACCACCAACCGATCACAGAGCCGGCGCGCGGCGCGATCAGACATGCCGACACTGGGATCGGCCAAAGCGATCGCCGGTGACAGCGCATCTTTAGACAGGAACAATGCGACAGCGTCCTCTGCACCCTTCGCCCGCAGTTTTGGGATGACCGCCCGCAGGTGCGCTGCGCGACGGGTCAGGTCAGAGGCGGCCGGAAGTGCCTCGCGGATTGAGGAGACCAGCGCTTTGTGACAGGCCAGTTGCAGGTCCGTGCTCCGCTTTCGCAGATCGCGCGATTTCAACCCGAGCGCCAGAAGCGGCGTAACGTGCTTCCATCCCAAAGATTGCGCCAAGACGGCATCGGCAAGGATCAGCGCCATGACCTCCTCACGCGGATGCTCTGCCAAAACCGCTTCCAGCACAGCCGCAGTGCGCATGACCCGCCCATCCCGCCCCGTATCCAGCCAAGTCGCAATCTGTTCAGCCGTTGTGGAAGGCAGGGCACGCTGCAGCGCCTTCACCGAGATAGGTCTTACAGCCGCCCGCTGCCATTGCAGATAGATCGCCCCCGCCGGCCCTGGCTGATCGCCCGGCCGCAGCAAATGCACTGCGTCCCGGATCTCCCCAGCCCTTTCGGACCTGCCCAACAGACGCATGCACGCCTCCGACGCGGACAGGCTTAGCCTATCGCGCAACAAGGCGTGGGGGACATCTTCACGCCCCACCACAAGATGCAGTGCCGATAGCGCCGCCCCTGACAAAAACGCCACATCTTCAAGGGTTCCCGCGCGTGCAGAGGTGACCCACGGCGGTATTCGAGGTAGTGTGTCGATAGCTTCAGCAAGGTCTGGTTGGGTAAATGCCATGCAGCAAGCCTACCTCGGGACGGCGGTTATATCCACAAAATAGCGCACAAACCGCCCCACTCTGTCGGTCTTTTCTATGTCCAATAAGTTTGCATTATCGGACATAAAACGATATGCTCCGCGACATGTCGGTGTCGTTTTAGTTTCATGGCCGGACTCGCCCTAAATCAGCCCTCTCGTCGAAGAAATTTCGATTTAACCGGTGGACTGGCCTCTTGCTCAATCTGTGGACTCGTTCCGCTCCAGCGTCAATCGTGCGCTTTCCTTTGCCGTTCCGTAGATCCCGCCCATCCGTGAGCCACGGCAATGGGGCGGCACGCCGGAACAGAACGAGGGCGGCCTCCGGCAGGACCGCGCCGGGCACCAGATCTGCTCCAAAGAGGTCATGCAAGATCACCAACGTCAGAGCCCGCCAGCGCACTGATAGGTGCTGAAGCGGCGCAGGCTTGCCGACGGCCGCGCGGGCCTCAAAGGGACAGTTCCATCCCTCTTGATCGAACCAAAGCGCCGAGACGGGACGCGCAGCACCCGCCCGATCAAGCGGTGCCCATAGCGTCCGAATTATCCATTCTAAGTAAGCCAGTTGATCCTCGCCACCATTGATGATCCGCTCGACCTGCCGCTGAAATGTCAGAGTGCCCTGTGTAAATCCTGCGTCTGTACGCTCCTCCCGCGCCCCTCCCCTACCTGTGAGAAGACACTCGCATTTGGCACAGAACGCCCGAAGCAGACCCGCACGCAACCTGAACGAAATCCGCAGGTGAGCACCGCATTCAGGGCATCGGTCCCGCAGAATTTTCTTGTGAACCGGGCACACAACCCGCTCGACCAGCTTCCAATCTGCCCGAACATAGGCGTCCCGCCTTGCCGCAGTATCTGTATCAAAGCAGCCCAAACATACGGATACGCCGCCCCTTGCCCTCGCCGAAATCCAATCATGCGAACGGTTGGGATACCGCAATTTCAATGACAAGCGTTCGAGGCGCGCAGGATCGATCCTGCAGTCCCGAGCCCAGATCTTCAGCAGTTCCGGGTCGGGCGTTATGTCATCAATCTGTCGCGTCGCCGGTAGGGTAGCCCCCTGCCCCGCCAGATACGTCGTCAAATCAGGCACCTCTAAACCAAAGCGCGACGCAACACGCGACATCCAAGACGAGAGCAATTCGTCACGGAATGGGCGAGGTGCAACGGGAAGCCAGATCACCTCCGTCATGCTGACACCCGGGATTGCATATTTTTACGGGGCGGGCGGCGACCAGTCTGTGTCATCGACACCAATGGAAGGATCAAATCGTCCCCAAAACTTTCGGCATCAAGCCTTTCCCGGCCAGAAAGAACGGCTGCCTCCGCTGCGGTCTCGATCAAACGAAATATGCGCGCCGTCACACCAGAGGTCAGCATAAGGATCCGTGCTCTGGTCGCGGCGCTAGTCAGATCGGATGGTTCGCGCAACGGCAAAATGTGTCCGAGGCTTTTCAAAAGCCCGGCAAAGACCGCATCCTTCTTCCAAGGCTTAAGGTGAAACGCTTCGAACCGCTCCGCCAATTTTGCATCCGTCGACAGCGCCTGACGGGCAAGATCGGTCCCCGCACAGACCAGCGGGATCCGCAAATCATTGGCCAGAAACCTTATCGCATTGAGAAATATCCGTTGTTGGCGAAACGTACCGGCCAGCATGCCGTTCACTTCGTCGAGAATGATCATCTTCGCACCGACTGTGCGCAGCAAAGAGCGGCAAACATCTTTTTCGCGGGCCAATGTCCCCCCGGCGATTGCTGGCGCGTCCATACTGGCAAGCAATTCGCGGTAAAGATCCCGTTCGATCGGCTCGGATGGTACTTGTGCAACCACCAAAGGACGATGATCAACACCGGTTACCTGACAAAACTTTGGCGGGTGATCGCGTTCAAACTTGCGAACGATCTTGGTCTTGCCCATGCCGGTGTCGCCATAGATCAACAGACAGGGCATCCGATCACGGGCTGGGTAGGTCAGCAAGTTTTCAAGGTGTCCAAGCGCCAATCCAGCCTGATCAAAACCGATCCAGCGGTCCGCCCTGATCCAGGCAATACGCTCGTCATTCGGCAGGGCTGCGAACCGTCGATAGTTTGGGTCGAGATGCGCGAACTCCCCTGCCCCGCTCACGACCATTCCTCCACCTTGAACGTAGGCACATCAAGGATGTCGCCGGATTCTGAATGTTCAGGGTCATTTTCTTCGATCGCGGCGGGTTCGACGCCAGCCAGTGCCCGATCTCGCCGTTCCGCAAATTGTCTGGCTTCCCGGGTCTTGCTGGAAGCAGTATCAACCAAGGCCCTTTGCTCTTCGATCACCGCGAAAATGAGGTTTTTATCCTCAAGCGAGCGACCCCGCTCACGCAGAACTGTCTGTGCGCGGCGATGCTCCCCCAATGTGATCGGCGGGTGACGGAGGTCGGCGAAGCGCACTGGGTATCGATGACCATCCGGCCCCCGCACAAATATCGTCCCAGTACCTTAAACCGAAGACATGTATCCCATCGCGGCGCACCATACGTTCGACAGCAGGCAAAAAGTCGATCCGAAACCCCTCGGGATCATAGGGATGTCGCAGGGGCGTATCGCGACTCTGAACGGCCTCCTGCCAGGCCGCAACCGGCGGAATACCAAGGGATCGATGCCGCTCAGTATGATAGCGGGTGATTTCCAACGCAAACCACTGCTCCAGCTCGTCGAGCGTCATCGCCGACTTGCCCACGGAATCGTATTCGCCGCGGTCCTTGATGCTGCTGAAGGTCAATCCCCAAGCTCTCCAGCCAGTCGAATTTGGGCTGCACCAAGTGCTGAATGGCCAGTGCAACCGACAAGGCTGATGGCGGCTCCAGCGTCAGATAGAACCCTGCCACCATGCGGCTGGCGACGTCGATAGCAAGGGTCAGCCAGGGCCGTAGCAAAGGCTTCCGATGAACCCGGTCCACGACGATGACATCCACCAACGTGTGGTCGATCTGAACCACCTCATAGGCCCGTTCGACCTGATAGCTGCCTGACACCGGGTGATGGCGCTGGCGAGAGGCCTTAGCGCCCTCACGCGCCGCCATGAGTTCCGCCGGATCTATCGCCGCCACACGGTCCCGCAGCGTGGTCCAGCACGGGGGACGCAAACCCCTCTGACTGCACCGCCTGCGCACCTCCTTTTGCAGGGCGTTGATGCTCGGCTTCTGGAGGGACTTGTAGAACACCTCGATCGCCCCCGAAATCACCGCTTCGATCTCGTCAGGCAGCCGGCGGCTGCCCATCGGTGTCCCAACCTGAGCCGCCAGCAACGAACTGGCGACCGGGCGCGCCTTGTACGCTGAGATCAATTCGTACAGGCGAGAGCGCTTAAGACCAAGATCGCGGCAGGCCTTTAGGAATTCGGCACGGTTCGGTGACGCCTTGCAAGCAAGGCGGCGGATCACAGCTTCCCGGGCAACCGCCTGTTCCCACGCAGCATCGTCGACGGCGTTGATGTCTGATCGATCCACCATGGCCAAACCCGGAAAATAAGTGTTTTATGTCCGATAATGAAACTATAATCCGGGAATGAAACAAGAACATGAACGCAATGATATCAATACGTTAGTGCCCATTCATGGAAAAAGAACGACAGTCGGAAAACAACGAGACCTCGCGCCCTGATGTACCAATCGGGTCTTCACTGAATGAGGGCAACGAAAGATGCCCGCCTTCAGACGGGACCTTGAATCTTCCTTCCTTTGTCGCAAGTTCCGGCACGCTCGATCGCCTTGTTGATACAGCACGCGACTACGCGAAAGCTTCGACGGCAGAGAATACCAACAAGGCCTATTCAGCTGACTGGAAGCACTTCACGCGTTGTTGCCGGATGAAAGGCGCTGAGCCGCTCCCCCCTTCGCCCGAAATGATCGGGCTCTATCTTGCCGATCTGGTCGCACCGGCGGGTGCCTCCCCGTCGGCGTCCCGCCCCCTATCGGTTGCAACCATCGATCGGCGATTATCAGGACTGGTCTGGAACTACGCGCAGCGGGGATTCACGCTTGATCGGAAAAACCGCCATATCGCGACCGTGCTGACCGGGATCAAACGCAAGCATGGGCGCCCTCCCCAACAGAAAGAAGCAATCCTGCCCGAGGACATCCTTGCGATGGTCGCCACCTTGTCCTTCGATCTGCGTGGCCTTCGGGACCGGGCAATCCTGCTCATCGGCTATGCCGGGGGGCTTCGGCGCAGCGAAATTGTCAGCCTTGATGTTGGAAAGGATGACACGCCCGACAGCGGTGGTTGGATCGAGATCGTGGACGGCGCGAATAGAGGGGGTGCCCTGCTTACGCTGAACGCCAAAACCGGCTGGCGTGAGGTTGAAATCGGCCGCGGATCGTCCGAGCAAACCTGCCCGGTGCATGCGCTGAAACAATGGCTGAATTTTGCCAAGATCGGCTTTGGGCCGATCTTTGTGCGGACCTCACGTGATGGAAAACGCGCATTGGCTACGCGGCTGAACGACAAACACGTTGCGCGGCTGATCAAGCAGACCGTGCTGGACGCAGGCATTCGATCAGACCTGCCCGAGAAAGACCGCCTTGCCCTGTTCTCTGGTCATAGCTTGCGCGCCGGACTTGCCAGTTCTGCCGAAGTGGATGAGCGCTATGTTCAAAAACACCTTGGACATGCGTCTGCCGAGATGACTCGTCGTTACCAACGCCGTCGTGACCGGTTTCGGGTAAATTTGACAAAGGCTGCAGGGCTTTAGACACCAGAACCCCGTTTAGCACTGGCAACAGGGTGTTGTCACAACCGCAACCTTGCCCTGCCCTTTCACATTTCCCTTGGATAGGTGTAGCCATGCACTTGCAACTTGCCAAGGAACACGCATGCCTATTCGCCCTGCCCGCCGCATCACCGACACCTCACCCAAAAATTTCGGAATGTTTGCCAAGGCTTTGGGCATGGAAGGGGATCTGATCCACCTTGAACTGGGCATGCCCGCCGAGGACACGCCGCAGCACATCAAAGACGCCACAATCGCCGCTCTTCAGGCTGGTCACGTGCATTACTCTGATCTGCAGGGCCTTCCCGAATTGCGCAGCGCCATCGCAGATCAACTGCGCCGCAAAAACGCGCTGGACCTGACAGCGGAAGAGGTGATCATCACCAACGGGCTGACCCAGGCTTCCTTTGCCGCTTTCATGGCCTTTCTGGATGCTGGCGATGAATGCCTGCTGCTTGCCCCCTTTTACCCGCAACATGTGGGCAAGGCCGAACTTGCCGGGGCCAAAGTGCGCATTGCCCCGCTGGATGCCAGCGACCGGTTCAGCATCAATCGCACCCTGATAGAGCCACATATCACCGCCGAAACCCGCGCTATTGCCCTGATCAACCCCTGCAATCCAACCGGACGTGTCTACAGCGGTCGGGAACTGCAAATCCTTGCCGAAATCGCGCAGGATCATGATTTGCTGGTATTCTCAGACGAGGTTTATCAGGACATCACCTATGACGGTGCGCCCCACACTTCGATTGCGTCTCTGCCGGGCATGAAGGAACGCACCATCACCATGGGTGCCTTTACCAAATCACATGCGATGGACGGGTGGCGGCTGGGGTATATCGCTGCGGATGCCCGTCTGATCGGGCCCTGCCTCAAGATGACCAGCAGTGAGGTCACCCATGTGAATACATTTGTGCAACATGGTGCCTTGGCAGCGCTGACAGGCGGCCCCGCGATCCTGTCCGGCATGATCGACCGCGACCGCGCGCGCCGCGACCTTGTGGTCGCGCGGTTGAACCAGATGCCCGGTGTGCATTGCGCCCCGGTTGAGGGCACAATCTATGCCTTTCCCGACATCACCGCCACCGGAATGACATCACAGGAATGCGCCGACCGGTTGCTGTATGAAACCGGTGTAGTGGTCGAGGCAGGCAGTTTCTACGGGGCTGCGGGCGAGGGCCATTTACGGGTCTGTTTCGGCTGCGCCGAGCTGCCCGTTCTGGAAGAGGCGATGATGCGCATGCAACGTTTCTTTAACAGCGTCTAGCGCAATTAACTGTCCCTAACTTAGGGTTTTTATTGCGGCAAACAATCGTTCCACATGATCCAGATTTGTCACATTCCCCGGTGACAGCCGCAAAATCCGCCCCCGCGCATCCACATGCAATTGCCGTTCACGCAGCCCGTTCACCAAACCCACAGGATCCACATCGGCAGGCAGTTCCAACATCACCGATCCGCCCCTGTGCGCAGGGTCAACCGGTGTCGCCACCTGCATATCCAGCTGTTGCGCCGCCTCCAGTATCGCTGCGGTCAGCTTGCGGTTATGTGCGAGTAACCCCTCTTGTCGTGCATGCCATTTCAATGCCGGAACCGAACCGACACAGGCCAGAACCGATGGCGTGCCATGTTCAAACCTTCGCGCATCCGGCGCATATTCAAACGCCTCCAGATCCCAGGAAAACGGGTTGTCCTGCGAAAACCACCCGCGCAGTTGCGGCTTTACCTCGGCCAGCAAATCCGCGCGCATCTGGATGATCCCGGCACCCGGTGTACCGCACAGCCATTTCAATGAGGTCGATACAACAAAATCCGCCGGTGTCTGGGCCAGCGAAAAGGGAATGATCCCAATGCCCTGCGTCAGATCAACACCCACCAACGATCCCATCTTGTGACCATGCACGATCATGGCATCCAGATCACAGCGGTGCGAAGAGGTTGAGGTCACAAAAGTCAGCAGCGCCAGCCCGACGCTTTCATCCCAGGCGGCCAGCATATCCTCATCCCGGACCCAGTATTCCCCTTGGCGCAGCGGCACGGTTTCAAGCGTATATCCCAGCCGCTCTGCCATCCCGTTCAACAGAAAATGCAAGGAGGGAAAGCAATCCGCCGCGATCAACACCTTCCTGCCCCGCAGGTGACCCGCCGGCAGGCCCCCCAATACGGAAAACAGCCCCGTTGTCACATTCTCGGCACTGGTCAATGTGCCCTCTGGCGCATCAATCAGGTCGCGCCAAAGATCCAGAAATACCGCCCGCTGCGCCAGAACATCAGGCCATTGGCTGTCATTCACGCCGCCCCAGATCTGCGAAAATCCGTCGAGCGCCGCCACCATATCTGTGGCTTTGCCAGGGTACATACCGATGGAATGGTAAAGGAAATAGCCAGCGTCATCTGTCATGAAATCAGTCTCTAAATAGGGTTGTTTTGCGCATAGGTTTTGAAGAATGCCAGATAGGCCTTGTCAGGGTCGCGGGCGGCAGGTTTACCGGCCGCCCACGCCCGCCACTGCCCTTCAACGAAATAAATGTCGTATCCGGGATACCGCAGCTTGACCGTTTCATAGGTTTCCGACCGCAAGGCCGCCCCTTTCGCATCCAGCCAGCTTGGCCGCGGGCGCATGCTTTCGACCTTGGCTCCGACCCGCTCCTTGCGGCCCACTTTGGAAAACTGCAATTCGCGTTCAACTTCCGCCTCGCCACCCGCATCCTTGCGCCACCAGCGCAACTCGATGTGGGTCACCCGCCGCCCGGTTTTGATCGGTTCTACCTCAACCACAAAATCCGAGAGCACCGAAACCTCCTCTACCGCAGGATCAATCGCCCGCAGTTTCAGGTTCGACCAAGAGGTCAGCTTGCCCTTGGGCACCCCCAAGACACCGCGCATATCCTCCAGCGAAAATTTTTCCGATGACCGCCAGCGCAGATTGCCGCGTTTCTGCACCATCTCGTACAGCGTGAGCGCGTATTTCGACGACAATGCAAACATCACCTCGCGTTGTAGCCGCGCAAACACCGTGCTGTCCTTGATGATCCGGCGCAGCCGTTGTGGGATTTCATACTCCAGCAACCCGTCGCGCCGTGCGGTTTCAACGTTGCCGCCCAACAACTGCACCCGCTCAATCGCCGGCTCCCCGTCTCTCATGATCTGGATTTTGACAATAGAGGCCATCAAACGTTCAATCGAGGCCCCGACCCTATCGTTGGAATTATGCGATCCGCGCAGATCAGACTTGGCGATCACATGGGTCACGGGCTTTTCAATCGCGTCCCATGCGTTCTCCAGCAGCTGGTTATAAATACGCCGGTCGGCCAGCGTCAGCGGTGTGACCTCAACCAGATCCACCAGCTCTCCGGGTTTAACCAATGTCTGCGCATTGGGTCGTGCCTCAACTGTGCGATAGGCTTTGCTCATATCCTGCCTTACGTGCAAAACTTACTTTTGTTGTTTTCTGGGTGTAAGCTATCACAGGTGCAGGCTTCGGTCTATCACCCAATTTGTAAGCGTTAGATCAGGCGATTCTGCGCGAGTGATTCGTAAACCCTTGTTCCGCTAAGGAATATTACCACGTCAAACCCACTGCTTGGCAGCCACCCTAAAAGTAAGTCTTGGACCCCATCCAATCTGTAATCCCAACCCTCCCTATCCGTAAGACAAGCGGCCCCGATAGGTAAGCCAAAACACCCCGAAAGGTAAGCATTAGGCTCTAATTCGCCAATGAAACATGGGGATTTATACGGATGAACACAGAACACTAAGAATCCAGAACCAAATGGGTGTTTTCGATTTGGGTTTTTAGGTAATCTGAGTCCGGTAGAAGCGAGGATTTTCCCATTTCAACCGAAACCTTACAAAACGGGTGCTACCAACGAATCTGCGCCATTATTTCATAGGCGATCGCAGAAAAATTCGCATCTTCTGCAATCCTTCCTCAATTTCCGACTTTTTAGCGTTCCCAGCTAAAATTTCACACTTGAGCCGCCCTGCTGAACAGTCCATGATTCGGGAAAACACATATCAGAGGCCCAGAATGCAGCAGCCCGTTCTTCCCCCCGTCACATTAACCGAACTTAGCAATCTCAGCGACCGTGCCAGTATCGTCATCGAAAGGCTGCGGGAACGCGTCTACGCCCCCGGCACTGCCAAATCTCTGGAACTGCGGTTCAACGTACGCAAAGCCGCCGAAATGGTTGGTCGCAGTGACAAACTGATCCGCGATGCAGAGGCCGATGGCCGCTTGCCCGAGCCTGAGAAAGACTCAGAAACCAATAGGCGCACGGGGTATTCGCTGGCGCAGGTCAACACCATGCGCGAGGTGTTCGGCACCCTTCCCCATCGCAGTGCCGATGACCCGGCAATGGTTTTGGCAATCCAGAATTTCAAAGGCGGCGTCGGGAAGTCCACCATGGTCTGCCATCTTGCGCAATTTCTGGCGCTGAAGGGCTATCGTGTCTGTGTGATCGATTGCGACAGCCAGGCCAGTACCACCTCCATGTTTGGCCTGAACCCTGATGTGGATGTCGATGAAGATGACGACACGCTCTACCCGTTCTTTCGCCATGGTGGACCCTCCACCCTGAATTACGCCCTGCGCGCCACCTATTGGCCCGGCATTGCGCTGATCCCTGCCAACCTGGGGCTCTATGATGCAGAGTATGAATTTGCCGCCCGTATGGCGCGCGACAGCAGCTTTGTTCTGGATCGGTTGCGCGACGGGATAGAGTCTATCAAAGGGAATTTTGACGTTATTCTGATGGATCCGCCGCCTGCCCTTGGCATGCTGTCGCTCTCTGTTCTCAGGGCCGCCAATGCGCTGGTGATCCCTGCCCCGCCCAACAACATCGATTTTGGCTCCACCGCGCATTTCCTCAAGATGATGGGTGCAACGCTGGATGAACTGGCCCGTGCGGGCGGGGCGCGGGATTATTCATTTGTTAAAATCTTGGCAACCAAGATGAATGACGGGAAATCCGCCCATGTCGCGATCAAGCGGATGATGGAGGCGGTGTTTCCGATGGATATGTTAAGTGCTGTGCTGAAGGATTCTGCCGAGATCGACAATGCCGCTGCCAACCTCTCAACGGTTTATGAGCTGACCGGGGCAGGCACGCGGACAGAGACCCATAAACGCTGCCGGGCCTATCTGGATGCGGTGAATTCCGAGATTGAATTATTGATCCGCAAAACCTGGCCCAGCCACCACAGCGCCTTGCGCAAGGAGGGATTGTTATGAGCAAGAAACACGATGCAATTTTTGACGACGTGCTAAGCGGGCTGGACTCCCCTGCCCCGAATTCCGAACGCGCGGGTGCCCGTTTCCTGAAGCGTTCTACCTCGATTGGCGAGCGGATGACGGGTGAACGACAGGAAAAGACCCTGCATCTGGTGGACCCTGCCCGGTGTCGCATGTGGGAACGTCACAACCGCGACTATGCGCTGCTGACCGAGGAGAATTGCCGCGATCTGATCGATGGGATCAAGGCGCAGGGCCAGCAGGAGTTTCCAGCCATTGTGCGGCGGCTGGACGGGTCGGACCACGACTTTGAGGTGATCTGTGGCGCGCGGCGGCACTATGCGGTCAGTTGGCTGCGGGCCAATAACTATCCGCAGTATCGCTATCTGGTTGAGGTGCGCGACCTGACTGATGAAGAGGCATTTCGTCTTGCCGATATCGAGAACCGCGACCGTGAAGACATCTCTGATTACGAGCGTGCGGTGGATTATGCCGAGGCGATCCGCCTCTATTACGGCGGCGCGCAAAAAGCGATGGCAGAGCGTTTGGAGGTCAGCCCGCCGTGGCTGTCGCGTTACCTTGTCTTGGCGAAAATGCCGGAGGAGATCCTTAATGCCTTCGCTAGCAAACGTGACATCCGCGAGCGTCATGCCCGTGCGTTGAAGCCGCTGCTCAGCAACCCGGAACAGGCCGCCGCGATCATGGAAGAAGCTGCATTCCTTGCCCAGACCCAAGCGCGGGCGGCATTGGGAAAAGGTGCCTATATCGACGCGCAGGATGTATTCAAGCGTTTGGTTGCTGTGGCCAAACCAAAGGCGAAAGCCGCCAAAGTGAGCAGCGGCAAGATGTATTCCCGCAGCGCCGGTGAGCGTGGCATCATGGTGAAGAAACAGGGGCGTCAGGTGCATATGGCATTTGATGCTGATCTTTCTGACGCGTGTTTGCGGGCCGCTTTTGAGAACTATCTAAAGGCGCGCAAATCGTGAATTGCCCATGGGCAATTTTGGAATAACCATTAGAAAACAACGGCCTAAGAATTCGACATGCAAAAACGGCGCTGCCTTGTTCAATCAGGCAGCGCCGTTTTGTGTTTTGGTTAAGTGCATGTAATAGAATGGTTTTTCGGAAATTGCCCATGGGCAATTTATGCCCAGGGCTGATCCGGGTCGGGCAGGGGGATCGCCGCCAGTAGCTCTTGCGTATAGGCCGCTTTGGGGTTGTCAAACAGCGCCGCGGTTGTGCCTTCCTCAACGATCACACCGTGGTGCAGCACCAGAACGCGCGTACACAAGCGGCGAATAACCGAGAGATCATGGCTGACAAATGCCAGCGTTAGTCCCAATTCGCGCACCAGTTCTTCCAACAGATTCAGCACCTGTGCCTGCGAAGAAACATCCAGCCCCGAAACGATTTCATCGGCCAGAATAAAATCCGGGCGCAGGGCAATGGCGCGGGCGATACCAACGCGCTGACGCTGCCCACCGGAAAGCTCATGCGGGTAACGTTCGGCAAAGCTGCGGGGCAGGCCGACCATATCCAAGGCCTCGTTCACGCGGGCGATCAGATTGTCCATCCCGTGAAGTTTGAGCGGCCCCGCGATGATGCCGCCGACTCTGCGGCGCGGATTCAGCGATGACATTGGATCCTGAAAGATCATCTGAAACCGTTGCCGCATTTCGCGTAGCGTGTCTTCGGAGGTGTGGGTGATGTCGGTCCCGTCAAACAGGATGGACCCGTCCGAGGGCTCCAGCAGGCGCAGCATGGCGCGCCCCAGCGTGGATTTCCCGGAGCCAGAGCCGCCAACAATGCCCAGTACCGCGCCCTTGGGCAGATCGAAGCTGAGCCCCTTTAACACCTCAATGCGTGGCGCTGGACCCAGCAGAAGCTTCTTGGTCATGTCGGGAAAGGACAGCCGCAGATCGCGGATTTCATACATCATAGTCCGGCCCTCATGTCATGTTCGCGCACTTCCTGTTCGGTGGCGTCAATCACCGCCTGAGACACTGGCGTCAGGCTGCCGGTGGGGTCCGTATAGGTGGGTGTCGCGGCCAGCAGGGCGGCAGAGTAGGGGTGAATAGGCCGCGTGAAAAACCGCCGCATCCGGGCATCTTCGATGACCTTGCCTGCATAAAGGACCGACAGCGTGTCACAGGTTTTGGACACCACGCCAAGGTCATGGGTGACAAATAACAGGGCAGTGTTATGTCGTTGCTGCATTTCGGCGATCAGACGCAGGATCTGTTTTTGCACCGTCACATCCAGCGCCGTTGTTGGTTCATCCGCGATGATCAGCTTGGGTTCAGCGGCAAAGGCAGAGGCAATCAGAATACGTTGCCGCATCCCACCGGATAGCTCGTGCGGATAGCTTTGCATCACGCGTTTTGGGTCCGGGATATGCACCTCCCCCAACAGCTCAATCGCGCGGGCTTCTGCCGCGGATTTTTGCCAGCCAAGGATGTCTACCAGCCGCCGTGTGATTTGCGGGCCGATGCGTTTGGAAGGATTCAGCGCGGTTAGCGGATCCTGTGGGATCAACGCGGCCTTCGCCCCGATAACCTTGCGCCGCTGCGCCGCAGGCAGGGTGTTCAGGTTCACACCATCCAGCCAGATTTCACCCGATGTGACCTGCAAGGCGCGGGGCAGGGTGCCCAGCACCGCCTTACCAATCATTGACTTGCCTGCCCCTGACTCCCCCACCAGTCCATGTACCTGCCCCGCTGTGACGTTGAGCGAAACAGAACGCAGGATCGGTATGCCGGCTTTCAAGCGCACATTCAGGTTCTTGATTTGCAGAAAACTAGTCATCGCAGCACCGGATCAAAGTGGTCTTTCAACCCTTCGCCAAGTTGGCTGAAACTGAGGACTGTCAGGAACAGCGTGATCAGGGGAAACACCAGTACCCACCAGGCTTGATGCACCGAGGTGCGCCCCTCGGCGATCATGCCACCCCATGTCGGACTGTCGGTCGAGATGGACAGGTTTACGAAGCTCAGGATCGCCTCGACGATGACAGCAATCCCCATTTCCAGCGTCAGCAGGGCCACGATGGTAGGCAGTACATTGGGCAGGATTTCTGTCAGCATTGTGCCAAAACGTGTCCGTCCGGCAACCTGTGCAGAGGCGACATAATCCATCGCGCCCTGTGACATTGCCTCGGCACGGATCACGCGGGCGAAACGGGTCCAGTCGATCACAACAATGGCGATGATGATCGAGATCAGGCCGGGCCCAAGAACCGCAATAAGAAGGATGGCGAATAGCACCGGAGGGAAGGCCATCCAGATGTCGACAAAGCGGCTGATGATCCGGTCAGGCCAGCCGCGGTAATATCCGGCAATCAACCCCAGCGTTGCGCCGACAAGGCAGGTCAGGCTGCCTGCGACAAATGCCACGATGAGAGCCAAACGCGCCCCATAGAGTATGCGGCTAAGGACATCGCGGCCCAGCGAGTCAGTGCCGAGCAGATATCCCGGTTCTGCACCCGCCATCCAGAATGGGGGCATGCGTCCAAGGAAAAGGTCCTGCACCAGCGGGTCCTTGGGGGCGATGAGCGGCGCAGAGAGGGCCGCCAGCAGCAAAAGCGCAAGCCAGCCCCCGGAGAGCCACAGGCGCAGCCCGATGGGGCGGGTAACGTCGCCGCGCGCATCACGCATGGCGCAGCTTTGGATTTAGCAAGACGTAAAGCATATCAACAACCAGATTCACGATGGTAAAAAGCAGGGCAAAGAGGATCACAATGCCCTGTATCAGCGGCAGGTCGCGGTTGATCACCGCGTCGATGGCCATATTGCCAAGACCCTCATAGCTGAACAGACGTTCAATGATCACGGTGCCGCCAATCAGAAAGGTAAATTGCACCCCCACAAGCGTCAGCGTCGGTAGGATCGCATTTGGCAATGCCTCGCGCGTGATCACGTGATTCTCGCCATAGCCCTTGGTGCGCGCGAGCGTCACATAATCAAGATGCATGGTTTCCTTTAGAGACTGTTTTAAAAGCTGCGCGATGATCGCGGCCAGCGGGATGGCCAGGGCAAGCGCAGGCATGAACATATGGCCGACAAGATCGGCCAATACGTCAAAACGTAAACGTGCCAGCGCCTCGAACAGGTAAAAGTTCGTGGAAAAGTCGATGTTTAGCGCCGGTGAGATCCGGCCCGAGATGTGAAATACCGGCCAAAGCACCCCAAAAAGTAAGATTAAGACCAAGCCCCAAAGGAAATCGGGGATGGAAAGCGCCATGCCGGCGCTGACATCCACCGCTGCTTCGCCTTTGGTATCGCGAAACCTTGTGCCCATCAGTGCCATCGCCCCGCCGATCAGCACGGCAATGGTCAGGGCCACAATGGACAGTTCCAAAGTGGCGGGCAGGCGGCTGAGGACCAGACCGGCGACAGGCTGGCGGGTTGAAATCGAGGTGCCGAAATCCCCCCGCATCACACCGGAAAGCCAAATCACGAATTGCTGGAAAATGGATTTGTCGAACCCGTATTGTGCCTGCAATCGCGCAATGTCTGCATCGGTCGCACCGGGGGGCAGCATCATGGCGATGGGGTTGCCCGGGACAACGCGGATCACCACAAAACCAATCACTGCAACGCCAAATAGGGTCACAGCTGTGGTCAGCAGCCGGATTAGTATATTTCTGAGAACTGTCATGGAGCCCCGTCAAAAAAGGGCGAGGCTGGAGTTGTGCAGCCCCGCCAGTCACAGGAAGATCAGTTTATGAACGGGTCATCAGATGCGGCAGCAATGCACCCGAGCGATGCGGCATCACGGTGACCCCGGCCGCATGCACGATGGGCTGTACATATTGCAGCAGCGGAATGACCTCGGCGTTTTCGGCAATGCTGCGGTCCACCTCTTTCCAGCCCGCAATGCGCTTGTCCTCATCGGCCTCACCCCACAGCGGCAGGATCTTGTTAAATGTCGCCTCGCCGTCCCAGACCGAATGCGGTGAGGGTCCAAACATGGCAAAGCCGGTTGAGGTTGTCGGATCACCCACCGAGTTGCCCCAGTTGTAAAAGGCCGCAGGGGCCAGTTGATCCGCGGCGCGCAGCTCAAAGTGTTTGGCGATTTCATAGACTTCAATCTCGGCCTCGATACCAACCTTGCGCCACAGCCCGACAATGGCCTGCACCATTTCGTAATCCTTGGGTTTGAACCCTTTAGTGGTCTGGATTTTGAACTTCACCGGATTGTCAGTGCTATAGCCACTTTCGGCCAGCAGCTTCTTGGACAGCTCCGGGTCGTAGGCAACCGTGATACTGTCATCAAAGGCCACGTAATCCGGTGTTTGCAGGGTGTCGATTGGCACGCCGTAGCCGGACAACAGACGGGCAACGATCAATTGCTTGTCAATCGCATGTGCAGCCGCTTTGCGCACGTTAGGGTCTGTCATCACCTCGATATCGTTCAGGAAAATCATCCCGATGTCAGAGATAGGTTCGGCCAGCCCCTCCAGCCCGTCCTTTGCTTTCAGGCGGTCAAATTCCTCGTAAGGGATTTCCAGCGTGACATGGGAGTTGCCGGACTCCACCTCGGCCACACGTGACGCCGCATCGGTCACAAATTTGATGGTGACGGTTTTGAATTCCGGCGCGCCACCCCAGTAGTTTTCATTGGCCTTGAGGCGCACAAAAGCGTTGCGTTCGAATTTCTCGACCATATAGGGGCCTGTGCCGATTGGCGCCGCCTCAAACCCTTCAGCGCCCACTTCCTCATAGTATTTCTTCGGCATCACATAGCCGGTCAGGAAGGACATCCATTTAAAGAAGGTTGGTTCAAATTCCGGCATATCCGCGGTCACGCGGTTTCCGTCTGCCTTGATATTGGTAATCTTGCCCCAGATGAACTGGATTGGGCTGCCGGTGTCCGGGTTGGCAACACGGGCCAGTGACCATGCAACATCTTCTGCCGTCAAAGGATCGCCATTGTGCCATGTGACGCCTTCGCGCACATCCATCCAGATGGATTTATTCCCCTCAGCCCAGCCATAGTCGGTGATGATGCCAGAGCCAAATGTCAGATCGGGGTTTTGTGGAATGAACAGATCAAACACCGATTGATAGAACCCTTGAATGGTCGGGTTCACCGCAGACAGGCCCACGGTTGGGTCCCAGCTGGGCAGGTTGACGTTATAGGTGATGACCAATTCGTCGATCGCCTGGGCAAAGGTCGGCAGGCCAACGGTGGCAAATGCCGCGGCGGCGGCAGTGGTTTTCAAAAGGCTTCTTCTGGACAGTTTCATCTGGATTCTCCCTTATCCGTTTCTGATTTTGTTCAACTTCCGGCTAATTTCTTGGCAAGCAGCGTCCCCGATCCTGCGCCTGTGCCCGCACCGGGCCAGACGGCGGCCCCGGTGTGGTAAAGATTTCTTAAAGGTGTGGTCCCGTCGGCATATCCACGTGCGGGACGGTTCATAAAATGTTGGTGCAAATGATGGCTGCCGCAGACCTGATCCCCGCCCACGAGGTTGGGGTTGTCGGCCTCCAGCATGTCGGGTGTGACGATATGTTGGCCAAGGATCTTGTTGCGTGTTCCTGGCGCGTAGCGTTCCAGAATATCAAGCGCGCGATTGGCAAAAGGTTCTGCGGCGTCCTGCCAGTTTTTGTCAGCAATGGTGCCGCCAGCGTCACCTTTGATCTGGCTCGGTGCCATACGCACCTGCAACCACAGTACATGTTTGCCCGCCGGGGCGCGTGAGGGGTCAACCACTGAGGGCTGACCACAGACAATCACCGGTTCATCAGGCAGCAGACCCGCCTTGGCCTGCGCATAGGTGCGCGCCATTTGGTCAACCGAAGGGGCAATATGCACATAGGCAAACCGTTTGAGTTCCGGCGCGGTCCAGTCGGGCAGGGCGTCCATGGCAAGATGGATCATCATGGTGCCCGGCGCGTGCTGATATTGCGCCATCGCGCTGTCATGACGTGGGTCGTCAGTGCCGCCGGTCAGTTTGAGCAGCGCAGCAGGCGAGACATTGGCGATCACCGCTTTTTCCGCTTCGATCAATTTGCCGTCTTGCAGAATGATGCCAAAGGCACGACCGGCGTCGTGTTTGATACCTGTCACCTTGGCATTGCAATGCACCGACCCGCCGCGCGCTTCGATCATACGGACCATGGCATTGGTCATCGTGTCCGCTCCGCCCTGTCCCAACACCATGCCAAAGGCCTGACCAGCCATCGCTTCGAGATAGGGGAACACCGCGCCGCCGGCGATGTCGGGCGCGAAATCAAGGTGCATGCCCCATGCGGCAAGGGTTGCTTTCACGTGGTCAGATTCGAAGGTCTGATCCAGCCATGCGCGGGGTGACATCATCAAGAATCGGGCAAGATCAAGGGTGCCGCCGGCCCCCTGTTTGCGCCATGTCTTCCAACCCAGCGTTGAAATGGCCCGCAGGTTCATTGGTGACCCAAGCACCGCGAAAACCGATTCGGCGGTGTCGGGGAATTGACGGGTCAATTCGGTCCAGGCGTCGGCATCAGCGTTTGAAAACCCGCGCACTCGCGCGGTTGTCAGATCCGCATCATTGGAGATGCCCAACCAACGCCCATCCGGAAAGACCGAAGCAAAGGGATTGCCCGTTGGTGCAAAGCCCAACCCGTGTTTGGCGAGTTCTTCAGCGTTTTCAGTATGAAAGGCGGATCCGGCAAACAGGGACAGGTTCATCGCAGCCCAGTCATGGCGAAATCCCGGCAATGTATATGCCCCGGTTTTTACCGCGCCGCCGGGCTGATCAGCCTGTTCGTAAACGGCAACTTTCCAGCCGCGTGCGGATAAATGGCACGCACAGGCCAGTGAATTATGACCCGCTCCGATGATGACTGCGTCTGGCTTGATCGACATCTTTCTTGCATCCCCCGTGACAAGATAATTGCAAACGCATGTAATTTTGTCTAGCTTTGATTCAGGATGCAACTGCGAGGCGAACTCGCACATTTCAGGGGGAGAATGAAATGAATGGATCAGATGTAGTGGGAAATCTGGGGGCGATGCTGCTCTCTGGTGGGGTTGAGGTTGTTGACCTGACAGGCGTTTTGGGACCGGAAACGCCCATCATTCAACTGCCTGCGGATTTCGCCAAGGCCACACCAAAGGTCGAGATTCACAAGATCAGTGAATATGACAATGACGGCCCGTTTTTTGCATGGAACTGGATGGTGCTGGGCGAACATTCCGGCACGCATTTTGATGCGCCGCATCATTGGATCACCGGCAAGGATCACGCGGACGGGTATACTGACAAGCTGGATGTTCAGCGGTTGGTGGCCCCGGTGAACGTGATCGATTGTTCCGAAGAAAGCGCCAAGAACGAGGATTTCCTGTTGACCGCTGATGGCGTGAAAGCATGGGAAAAAGAACACGGGGAGATTGGTGAAGGCGAATGGGTGGTGATGCGCACCGACTGGGATTCGCGTGTGGAGGATGAAGGGAAATTCCTGAATGCGGATGAGAATGGCCCGCATTCCCCCGGTCCAACACCGGATTGCATTGAATATCTGCTGAGCAAAAAGATCGTTGGTTGGGGCACGCAATGTATCGGCACCGATGCGGGGCAGGCCGGTGGGATGGAACCGCCTTATCCGGCGCATAACCTGTTGCACCGCGACAATTGCTTTGGGCTGGCCTCTTTGACCAACCTGTCGAAACTGCCGGCCAAAGGTGCGGTATTGATTGCCGCCCCTTTGAAGATCAAGGATGGCACCGGTTCACCCATCCGGGCGCTGGCTTTGGTTCCCAAGGCCTAAGCCGGTGGCCGCGTTTGATCATGTGATAATCGGGTCGGGCATCAATGCCCTGGTGGCCGCCGCGTTGCTGTCGCGCAAAGGCGATAGCGTCTTGGTGGTTGAACGCGAGGACCGCATTGGCGGTTGTATGTACACCTCGGATGCGGTGACGTGTCCGGGGTTTCATCACGATGTGATGGCCGCAACCTTTGTTTTGTTCCTGACCAGCCCGGCCTATGCGGCGCTGGCCGAGGATCTGGGTAAACATGGGTTGGAGTTTTGTCATAGCCCGCATCCCACTGCCGTTTTGCGCCCCGGCGGGTCAGCCCTTGTTCTGGGTATGGACCGTGCGGCAAATATCGCAGCCTTTAATACGCGCGGGGCAGGGGACGGTGATCAGCACGGTCGCGATGTCGGCGCGATTGAGGCGGATGCGGAATTTCTGTTTGCGCTGCTGGGGCAGCCCCTGTGGTCACGCCAGACGATGACCCTTTTGGCGAAACAGGCGTGGAAAAAGGGGCTTGGCCCGTTGAAAGCATGGTTTGGCGAGGCGATGGAACCCTCGCGCGGCTGGCTTGAAACGCGCTATGGCTCAGCGGATGTTCAGGCGCTTTGGGCGGCATGGGTACTGCATGTCGGGCTAACACCAGAGGCGACCTACGGTGGACAAATGTCGCGGGTCATTGCCTTTGCTTTGGAGGCGGCAGGCGCACCTGTGGTCAAAGGCGGGGCAGGGCAGGCGGCTGCGGCATTCCGGTCGTTGATTGAGGCCAACGGTGGCATTCTGCGCACAGGTGTCGAAGCAACAAAGATCATCGTGGAAAACGGAAAAGCCGTCGGAATAGAGACTGCACAGGCGGAGAGGATTCTGGCAAGGAACGTGATTGCCAGTACTGCGCCGGGGCAGCTTTATGAGGGGTTGCTCGCTGGCGGGTCGTCGCCGGAAACCGCCAAGAAATACCGCCACGGGCGGGGGAATTTCCAATTGCATTACGCGTTGGACGGGCCGGTTGAATGGGAGGCTGCAGGGCTGGAAGATGTGGCCCTGATTCATCTGACCGATGGCATTGATGCAGTGTCGAAATCCAGCAATGAGGCAGAGCGCGGGATGTTGCCTGCGGTGCCGACGATATGCGTGGGGCAGCCGGACCGGCTTGACCCCAGCCGCTGCCCCGAGGGTAAGGCGATCCTTTGGCTACAGATCCCTGATGCGCCGACTGTGATTAAAGGCGATGCCGCAGGCGAGATCGACACAGTGCCGGCGTGGAGTGAAGCGATGCGCGAGGCATTTGCCGACCGGATTGAGGGTGTCCTGTCCAAACACATCAAGAACTGGGACAAGATCAAACTTGCCCGGCGGGCCTATTCGCCGCGCGATCTGGAACAGATGAATGTGAATCTGGTGGGAGGTGATCCCTACGGCGGTGCCTGTACTTTGGATCAGTTTTTTGTCTGGCGCCCGGTTGCCGGTCAGGTCAATAACGGTACGCCGGTCAAGAACCTCTATCATATAGGAGCTTCGACGCACCCGGGGCCGGGGTTGGGCGGCGGTTCGGGGCTTAACGTTGCAAAAGGACTGGGTGGATGAACAAACCCCTTAGCACAGGCACGGCCACACCAGACCTTGCCGAAATCAGACTTGAGAATTTTGCGCCCTATCTGATGAACCGGATCATGGGGCGGTATAACGCATCGATGTCCAGCGAAATGGCAGAGCAGGGTTTGACCACACCGCAGATGCGTTCGCTTGCGGTTTTGTCGGTGATCGACGGTATTCTGATCCGTGAACTGGCGGTGTATGCGGTTGTACAGCAATCGACCCTAAGCCGCGCATTAGACACGCTGGATCTGAACGGATTGATCCGGCGCGAGACCGATCAGCACGACAGCCGCGCAACGCGGGTGTTTATTACCGATGCCGGACGCGAAGTTAATGGGCGGCTTTGGCCGCATATGTCTGCGTCTTATGACGCGATGTTCAAAGGCATTGATGAAGCAGAAAAACGCGCCTTTGTCAGCACGTTGCAAACCATGCTGCGCAACATCCGCCAGCACGATTTCTAAGGAGCGAAAATGGCTGAACGTTCATTCAAGGCCGAGGTGGAACACCTACGCAAAGGCGACGGCGACGTCTTTACCGGCGAGGGGATTCTGGCGATCACCAAGGCATTGTTGGAAAACGGTGTGGGCTATGTTGGCGGCTATCAGGGCGCGCCGATTTCGCATTTGATGGATGTTCTGGCCGATGCTGAAGAGCTGATGGGTGAGTTGGGTGTGCGGTTCGAGGCCAATGCTTCGGAAGCCGCGGCGGCGGCGATGCTGGCGGCATCTGTGCATTATCCGATCCGCGGCGCGGTGACGTTCAAGGGGCCGGTTGGGGTAAACGTGGCCTCTGATGCCTTGGCAAACCTGTGTTCCAGTGGGGTGAACGGCGGTGCTTTGGTGATTGTCGGTGAGGACTATGGTGAAGGGTCCTCGATCATGCAGGAACGTAGCCACGGATTTGCAATGAAATCGCAGTTCTGGATGCTGGACCCGCGCCCGAATCTGCCTTCGATCACCAAGGCGGTGAAAGACGGATTTGAGTTGAGCGAGGCCAGCAATACGCCGGTGATGTTGATGGTGCGGATCAGATCCTGCCATGTGACGGGCAGTTTCGCGACCCGCGATAATGTGCCGCCGCCGCTGACGGTCAAAGATGCCATCGCCAACCCGCAGTCCGATTTCAACCGGGTGGTGCTGCCGCCGATGTCCTACGTGCATGAGCAAGACAAGATCAAAAACCGCTGGCCCGCCGCCGAGAAATTCATCGTTGAAAACAAGTTGAACGAGGTGTTCGGGCCAGAAAAGGCCAAGCTCGGCATCGTCGTGCAGGGCGGTATGTATAATGGTTTGATCCGCGCCTTGCAGCGGCTTGGGCTGGCGGATGTGTTTGGCAATACCGAGGTGCCGATTTACTGTCTGAACGTCACGTACCCTATTGTTAGAGACGAATTTGATGCTTTTTGCGAAGGCAAGGATCACGTGATGATTGTCGAGGAAGGGCAGCCAGATCACATCGAACAACAGTTGGGGTCATACCTTTATAAAGCGGGTCGGCGGCTGAAGCTTTATGGCAAGGATGTTTTACCAATGGCGGGGGAATATACCGGTCAGGTGATGCTGGATGGGGTGACGGCGTTTTTGAAATCTGCGGCACCCGATATGTTGCCCGGTCAGGTTCGCGCCCCGAATGTGGAGGCACCGGCGATCCCGGACCTGAGCAAAACTGTGCCAATCCGCCCACCGGGGTTTTGCACCGGCTGTCCCGAACGGCCGATTTTCGCGGGGATGAAACTGGTCGAACAGGAGTTGGGCAAACATCAGATCACCGGTGACATCGGGTGCCATTTGTTCGGCTCATTGCCGCCGTTTGAAATTGGTGGCGCAACCATGGGATACGGGCTTGGCCCGGCGGCGAATGCGGCCTTTGACGGGGGCGGTGAGCGCCGTGCGATTTCGATGTTGGGTGATGGTGGGTTCTGGCACAACGGGCTGAGTTCCTCGATCGGGAACATGGTGTTCAACAAATCCGACAATGTGGTGGTGATCGTCGATAATTATTATTCCGCTGCAACGGGCGGACAGGATGTTCTGTCGAGCCGTGCGCAAAATGACACCAAATCCACTGGCAATCCGATCAAGGAAGCGTTGAAAGGTGTTGGCGTCGAATGGATTCGCCAGATTGATCATACCTATGATGTGGGCCATGTGCGCGATACGGTGCGTGAGGCGCTGACGACGGACTTCAAAGGGCCGAAGGTGATTGTCGCCTCTTCCGAATGTATGCTGAACAAGCAACGGCGCGAGAAACCCTTTCGCAATAAGGCGATCAAGGAAGGGCGGCGCGTGGATGTGCCACGCTTTGGTGTGGACAGTGATGTCTGCACCGGGGATCACGCCTGTATCCGGCTGTCGGGCTGTCCATCCTTATCGTTAAAGCGTCTGGATGATCCGCTGCGCGATGATCCGATTGCGCATATTGATCAGACCTGTGTCGGCTGCGGCAACTGCGGCGAAGTTGCGGATGCGGCGGTTCTGTGCCCGTCGTTTTACCGTGCGGATGTGGTCCATAATCCCAGCGGGTTTGAGACATGGCGCGCTGGCTTGCGCAGCAAGATCATCGGTTGGCTGCAAACCCGCCGTGATGGCAAACGCCTGCGGCTGGAAGGGGCGATGCAATGAATATGGTCTTGCCACAAAAGACCCCCGATGCGCGCACGGGCCAGATCATAAAACTGGTGATCATGGCCGTGGGCGGGCAGGGCGGTGGGGTGCTGACAAGCTGGATCGAGGCGGTGGCACGTGCCCAAGGGTATACCTGTCAGGCGACCAGTGTGGCGGGGGTGTCGCAACGCACCGGTGCCACGGTCTATTACGTCGAGATGATGGCGGCGGCGGATCAGGAACCGGTTTACGCGCTGGCCCCGTCGGCGGGGGATGTTGATATCCTGATCGCCTCTGAAATGATGGAAGTGGGCCGTTCGATCATGCGCGGATTTGTGACGCCGGACCGCACGGTACTGATCGGGTCAACCCATCGGGCCTTGGCCGTGTCGGAAAAGATGGCACCGGGGGATGGCATCGCTGATGCGGATGAGGTGATCGCAGCGGCAGAGGTTGCGGCGCAACAGCTCATCCTTGCCGATATGGACCATCTGGCGGTGGCGCAAGGGTCGGTCATTTCCTCCAGCCTGTTTGGTGCGCTTGCGGGGTCCGGTGCCCTGCCGTTTCCGCGAGAGGCGTTTGAAGAGGCGATCCGGGCCAGTGGCAAGGGCGTAGATGCCTCTTTACGGGCGTTTGCCGCCGGATTTGATGTGGCTCTAAATGGTGTTTCAGAGACAGAGATTGAAGCCAAAGCCAGCGCCCCTGTCCTTCAGGGGCCGACAGAGGAATTAGCGGTCTGGCAGAGTTTGACAGCACGGGTTGATGCCTTGCCCGCGCCGGTACAGGACATGGCCCTCGCCGGATTGACCAAAGTTGTCGATTTTCAGGACTGCACCTATGGGGCCAGCTATCTTGACCGGTTGGCCACGATAATTGCCCGTGACAGTGCGGAGCAAGATTGGACGCTGAGCGCCACAGCGGCGAAATATATCGCCAATGCCATGGCCTATGACGACATCATTCGGGTGGCTGACCTGAAATCGCGCGCCCCGCGTCTGAGCCGCATTCGGCAGGAAATGGGTGCCAAGGAGGCCAATCTGGTTGAGCTGACAGAGTTCTTTCATCCCCGTGCGGAGGAAGTGGCCAGCCTGATGCCGGCGCGTATGGGCGCGAAATGGGAAGCGAATCCAAAACGTATGGCGCTGCTGGGCCGGTTGTTTGGCAAAGGGCGGCGGTTGCGCACCCATACGCTGCGCGCGTTTTTGATGTTGCATGTTCTGGGTGGGCTGAAGGGCTATCGGTTGAAGACCCGGCGGCATCAGGTTGAGGTGGCGCATCTGGATGGTTGGCTGAATGATTGCATGGAAATGGTGTCGCGGGATTATGCGCTGGCGGTAGAGCTGCTGAAAAACCGGCGGTTGGTCAAAGGTTACTCCGACACCCATGCACGAGGCTTGAGTAAATTCGGCAGTGTCATGGGGGCGGCGCAGTTGTTGCAGGGCAGAGAAGATGCGGCAGCCTGGATGAACCGGCTGCGCGAAGCGGCGCTGCAAGACCCGGACGGCAAAGCGCTGGATGGCGCTTTGCGCACGGTACGTAGTTTTGTCTGAAGCAATGCTGTAACGGGCAGGCAAATGTTGTAAGTGGTCGCTGATATGAGCGATTCACCTGCACACACGGATAGAAAAACCGCGATTTTGATTGTCGCTGCCGGGCGTGGCCGCCGGTTTGGTGCGGACACGCCGAAACAATATCTGCCGGTTGCTGGTATTTGCGCGCTGCGCCGATGTCTGGATACGTTTCTGGATTTGTCAGAGGTTGCCCATGTCCAGACGGTGATCCACCCGGATGATCGGACGCTTTATGCGCAGGCCTTGCGAGGGGTAACGGACAGCCGACTTTTGCCTGCGGCTTTTGGCGGGGAGACACGGGTGCAATCGGTGATGAACGGGTTGCAGGCCTTGGCCGGTCACACCCCGGATTATGTGCTGGTGCATGACGCGGCGCGGGCCTTTGTAACACCGCGCATCGTGCGCGAGGTGATCGGGGCACTTGCGACGTCTGATGCGGCTTTTGCCGCCCTGCCAGTGGTGGACGCCCTGTGGCGGGCAGAGGGTGGTGTCGCGAAAACGCCGGTGGCGCGGGACGGTTTGTGGCGGGCACAGACTCCACAAGGATTTCACTTTGAAGTCTTGCAACAGGCGCATCTCGCTTATTATGGTGATGCGGCAGATGATGTCGAAATCGTGCGCGCGATGGGGACAGAGGTGGGAATTGTGCGCGGGGATACCGCGAATTTCAAAATCACCACACCGGATGATCTGTTGCGTGCAGAGCAATTTGTGTCGGGCCGCGACACAGATCGGGCAGATCGATAAAAAATCTATGGCCCGACAGTCGGTGTCGTGCAAGACTGTCTTTGATTTTAGCATAACCGTCCTTGCCCGGATTTTCGAGCATATAGGAGAAGACAATGATTTATTTGAGTAGTTTCCGCGCTGTTGTTCACGCCTTTTTGCTGGCCACCGCCGTATTGTTTATGGCGATTGGCCAGAGCGCAGAGGCGCAGCAAAATCCCTTTGCCGGCGGCTGGACCCTGCAATCCGAGATGTCCGCCCTGAATTTTCAGTCGGTGAAGAAACAGACGGTGGTGGAATCCAGCAGCTTTGCCACGCTGGAAGGCACTATTGCACCGGATGGTGCGACCGAGGTGCGGGTATTGCTTGATTCCGTTGATACCAAAATTGATCTGCGCAATGTGCGCATGCGGTTTTTGTTTTTTGAAACCTTCAAATTCCCCAGTGCCACGATCACCACCCAGATTGATGCGGCGGTGTTAAGTGACCTTGCGCAGGTTCGGCGCAAAACTGTGCCGGTAAGCTATACGATGGACCTGCATGGGATCAGCAAGACATTTGATGCAGAGGTTGCCGTGACTCTGTTGAACGAGGATCTTGTATCGGTGGCCAGCACCACGCCGATTTCGGTCAGTGTGGATGAGTTCAACCTGACCGAGGGGTTGGGTAAGTTGCAGGATGCGGCGAATGTGACGATTGTGCCCTCTGCCACGATTTCATTTGATTTTGTTTTTGCGCGCAACGGTACAACGGCGGATGCCGCACCGGCGGCAACAGAAAAACCGGAATCAGTGGCGCTTGAGGTTGAGGGTGATTTTGACCGCGAGGCCTGCAAGGGTCGGTTTGAAATTCTGTCGCGGACCGGGAATATCTATTTCCCTTCTGGCAGTGCTCGCCATGATGCCAAGAGCGAACCCTTGCTGAACAGCTTGGCCGGTATCATCGCCCGTTGTCCCAATATGGTTATCGAAGTCGGTGGCCATACGGATTCTGTTGGCAGCGATAGCAACAACCAGATCCTGTCGGAAAAACGGGCAGCCTCGGTCAAACGGTATCTGCAATCACGCGACCTTAACCCGGAGGTTTTGGTGAGCAAAGGATACGGTGAAAGCAGTCCGATTGCGACAAACGATACCAGTGAGGGACGTTGGGCAAACCGGCGCATTGAATTCAAAGTGCTGAGTAACTGATCACAAAAGGGCGTTGAACGTGAGAATAACGATTGGCCGGATGGCCCTGTTGATTGCTGTGATGGTTTGGGGGATGGCCCAGAGTGTATTGGCGCAAACCGACGGACCGCGCATTGCGCTGATCGTCGGCAATGGCGGCTATAGTTCGGTAACCCCATTGGACAATCCGGTGCCTGACGCTGAACTGATGGCCCGAACGCTTGAGGCGCGTGGTTTTGAGGTGACGGTGTTGTCGGATGCCAATCAGGTGACCATGAACCGCGCCATTGCCCAGTTCGGTCGCGATCTGCGCAAAGGTGGCAAGGAGGCGACCGGCCTATTTTACTACGCGGGCCATGCGGTGCAATCCTTTGGCTCGAACTTCCTATTGCCGACTGATGCCAGCCTTGGCAATGCGGCGGATCTGAGCCTTGTTGGTGTACCGGCACAGGCGGTGCTGCGTCAGATGTTTTCGGCCAAGAACAAGACCAATATCGTTATTCTGGATGCCTGCCGGAACAACCCGTTTGATGCCATTCCAGAGCTGAACGACAATGGACTGGCCGAGATGAAATCGCCCACCGGCACGTTTCTGGCCTATTCCACGGCACCCGGCGCGGTGGCGTTGGACGGCACGGGGGACAACAGCCCCTTTACCAAAGCGCTGGCAAACCAAATTCCGGTTGCCGGTGTGCCGATTGAGCAATTGTTCAAGAATGTCCGTGTCGAGGTGATTGCGCAGACCGATGGGCAGCAAACGCCTTGGGACAGCTCATCCTTGACGGGGGATTTCTTTTTCACTGCTGGCGTAGCGTTAAGCGAAGAAGAGCAGGCCGAGGAACAATTATGGGCATCGGTCAAGAACAGCACGGATCCGGTGCCGGTTGTCCTGTTTATGCGTGGCTATCCGAATAGCAAATACATTGATGAAGCACGGGATTTGCTGGATCGTCTCGTTGATGCGGAACGCACCCCGGCAGAAGAACCTGTGGACACCACGGCAGAGCAACAGCGCCTGATTGGTCTGGCCCAAAGTTCGGGCGAGGCTGCGGATTATGAAGCCTATCTGTCGGCGTTCCCTGAAGGGATTTATGCCGAATTTGCTGCCTTTGAGTTGAAGATTCTGGCGGAAAAGGCGGAGCGCGAAACGGCAGAGCCATCGACAGACGACAGCGTTGTTGTGGCGTCCCGCGCGGCGGCCGTGCCAATGGGGCCGGAACTGACCTTTCAGATGCCGTTCACCGGTGGTGACCCTGCGATCATCGGCAAAAGCATTGAGGAGCTGGTGACCCTTTCGCCACTGTTCGCCCCGATTGAAGGCTTGCCTGAGGAGCTGTGGAAGGAACAGAGCTGTTCAAATTGCCATCAGTGGACCAAGGACGCGCTGTGCACCCAAGGCACCACATATGTGAAGGCGGATAATGACAATGCTGTTTCGAAAAAGCATCCCTATGGCGGTGGTTTCAAACTGAACCTGCGGGCCTGGGCATCAGGTGGCTGTAAGTAGCGGCAGCTGTTTCGTACTTTCCATTATTTCCTAAGTGTCTGAGTGTGCCATCGTTTTGGCACCCTACCAACAGTTGTAGGTATGCGCTCAACTTAGCCAGTGTGGACCCACCAAGACCGCCCGCGGTCCCGCTTTAGCTATTGGTTTTATCGATATCGAGTTTTGCAGGTTCGGACTAGGAGAGCCGATCGATCGATATACGCTCATGGGCGTCGGGGACCGGGAGTTGGGTCCGACCGTGTGGGCGCAAGAACGACGTCAGCCTGCTGGTTTTGAAAACTACCCCGCGAAAGGGAAGAATATGCATACCATGAGTTTGAACAGTCGCAATTTTGGCAAGGTTTCAGGGAGCAGATGGCGCGCAGCTAACCTATGTACGAAGTTAGCTGCCTCCGTTTTGGCAATAGGGTTCGCCTCCTGTGGCGCAGCACAGGAAGCGACACATCCAGATCCTGCTTCTTACGGACTGGATCCAGAAACAGGTGTCTTTACGCACCCAGAGGCCGCGCCCTTTTATGCCTATAGCGGTCCACGTCGGTTTGAGGGCAGCTTGGAAGCGCTTGATGACAAGACATATATCAAGAACATGAAGGTAGAGGCGCAATGGCCCATCGTGGTCAAGCCGGGCCATTCCTGGCAGCATACCGTCGACATGGATGGTAGCCGTTATATGATCCACTACTATCGCCACATTCTGAAGATCTACGATATTACAAACCCCAAGGAACTCGAGATCATTCTTGAAAAAACCTATGAAGATGGTGAGTGGTTTGGGGCGGCGTCGATTGCCTTTAACGAAGAACTACAAAAATGGATTATGATCCAATCTTTCGAGGTTCCACGCTCGATTGGCGGGTTGAAGGGCAAGAAATATGACAGCCCGGAAGCCGTCGAAGCGATCAAAAACGCCAAGGCGTTTCGTGGCGTGCGTATCTATGAAATGGATAGCATTACAGAGTGGACACAGATCGCTGAAATCAGCACCAACACCCTGAACCCGCATGGCACGAAACAGGAAGGGTCCGGTGCGCTTGATGTTCCGAACTATAATGGCGGCAAGTATGCTTTCATCACGGCGGCCCCTGACAATACATTCACCAATATTGAGTATCCGAACTATATCTATTCGCCTGCTCAGATGATCCTTGATGTTGAAGACCCCTATAATCCAAAATGGGTCTCCACATGGTGGGTGCCGGGGCAACGCTTGGGCGAGGAAAAGCAGTATAAGGAATGGCGACAGTACGGAAATCGGGTTTCCTGGACTGGTGCGCGTTTGCCCATATCTACCCCCGTTCCATTGGATGAAGGTGGCAAATATGGCTACACGGTTATGGGTGGATTAGGCTTTCACGTTCTTGATCTTGAAGATCCCGCCAATCCCACGGCCCTGGGAAGCATAGATTTGCCGGTGAACGTAGGTGGTGTTGAAGGGGACAACATCGATGTCACACGGGTTGAATCGCGCGGTATCGTTTTGGCGAATGGCTATCCCATGAACGAAGATTGTTATGAGCCCTACAAGGATATTTACGTAATTGATGTGAGTACGCCGGATGCGCCCGAGATCATTTCGACCTTGCCGCGTCCCACCCCACCGAAAGAGGCGGCCTTCACCGATTTTTGCCAGCGTCTGGGTAAGTTTGGCCCCAAACGGCCCACACCGTTCTTTGCGCCGGGGGAAGCGGATGAAAACCTTGCGATTTACCCGTTCAACAACGCTGGTGTTCAGATCTTTGATATCACCGACCCCATGAATGCGACGATTGCGGCATATTTCATCCCGCCAATGACGGATGATCTGAATGATCCACGATCCTACATTACGCCGGTCGAAAGCATCTTTGTTGAATGGGACAGAAACCTTATCTGGGCCTTCGCGAACTCGGGTATGTATCTGTTGAGTGCTGACGTGCTGGGTGAACCCAACTTTGGCCCTGTTGACCCCATTCAAAACTGAAGGGTTCGGTGAAGGGCGTACAGTCATAAACTTCTTGGGGGCAGCTTCGGTTGCCCCCAAAGCTTTCAGAGAGCGAAGATGCCGACGACGGTGGCCTCATTGCGGCACCGATACCGGCCAGAATACATCCAATGCATTTCTAAACTAAGCTGACAATGCAATTTCGAAGGCATGTTGCCCCCTTTGCTACGGGTTTGAGTGTGAAATGAGGGCCGCGGGGCGTGACAAAGGCGGGTGGATTGGGGTTTGATAAATCGGGATCAGCCATAGCAGATCATAACAAATAACTTGCCCTGACAATTCGCCTTTGAGAGGCTCTGAATATGGAAAACTGATTTCGGGTGTGACCTATGAGACTGACAGGATTTGCTCTTTTGCTTGCAGGTACCCTGACCGCAACGGCAGCGACGGCACAGGTTAATATTACTGCTGAAACCACCAGTCCGGGCGGATCGACCTATCTGGCCACCAGCCATATGGCCGAAATCGCCGGGACAAGCGGGATCGCCAATATTCAACTGCTTGATGGGCAGACCCTGACCAACTCCTTGCAGAATGTCGCCGAGGGCAAGACCGATATTGCCAGTACCCCGCATGTTTTGCCGTTCCTGATGAGCCGTGGTGTGGGTCCTTTTGGCAAACTGGGGGCGGAACGCGGGGCGGAACTGGCCAGCAATCTGCGGGCTGTTTACCCTTATACCTTGGGTATATTTTTCCTTTATGCCTATGACGCCAAGGGCCTATCCGGCTGGGAGGGGCTTGCCGGGAAGAAGGTTTTTAACGGTCCCCCACGCGGGGGCGCTTTGACCAATGCGCGTGCAATGATCCAGATCATCACAGGATTGAAGGACGGAGAGGGGTATGAGGGGATTCAGTCCAATTGGGGGCAAGCCACGTCCATCATCAGCGGCGGAGAGCCGGACGCTGTTGTCTTGCCAGAGCTGTTTCCCAGCGGGCGGATTTCAACCCTTGGCGCGGCAGGCCGGCTAACCGCGTGGTCGATGCCAAAGGAGGTTTACGAAAGCGAGGCGATGCAGAAATACAGTACCGCACCGGGCAGCGCGCCGTTTACCGCCGCTGTGTCAGAGCTGTCGGCAATTTTGGGTGACAACTGGCAGCTTGTGTCAGAAGACGATACCTTTCGTGCCTTTGCCACCATCGGCGGGGATGTGGTGCATAAGGATATGGATGAGCAATTGGTGTACGATCTGGTCGCGGCCTATATCGCCTCCCTGGATGCGCTGAAGGCCAAGGCCCCTTTTGGCAATACGGTGAATTATGAAAATCCGGGTCTGGGCATGTGCGGGGCCAATCCCATTACATATCACAAGGGTGCCGCACGGGCATGGGAAGACGCGGGATATAAAATCCCCGACTGTGCCAAAGACAGCTAAGCGGCGTGCGCAGAACATGGGTTGTTGCCGGTGCGGTGCCGAACCGCAATGCTGTTGAGGCCGTAGAAAGGGGATAGATTGAACGCTGACAACGCCGAGCGCCCCTTGGCGGTTTTTCACAATCGCTGGCTTTATGCCCTTGCTTTGGGTTTTGTCCTACTTGGGATGATCCACAGCACCCCCGCCATCCCCGGCTGGACAGAGCTCTGGCGCGCGCTTAGTGGCAATGACACGTTGCGGGTTCGTTCCTTCGCCACCGAATGGTTCTACCCCCTTGTTTTCCTTGTGATGATGGGGATTGTCGCGCTGAACCACTCCATGTGGCGGGCATGGCGGGGCACGCCGCATGCGTGGTTTGGCCTGTTGATGGATGTTGCGTTGGTCGGGGCGGCGGCCCTGATCTCTTTGACCTATCTGATCGAGATCGACAGTGTTTGTCTGATTGATTTGCTGAATGGAGATCGGGCGCGTCTGATTGCCCAGACTCTTGAGGCAGAAATTGCCTTTGCCAGGGACTATGGTCTGCCGCTGCCGGATACGGTGGATGATCCGCAATGTGTCAGCACCACCGGGGTCTGGCTGGTGATGATCATGGGTGCCTGCATGTTGGTGTTTCTGGGATATACCGTCAGGGTCTGGGGCCTGCCGCTGGTGCTGGTGGCACTGGCAATGGCACTTTACACCATTGGAACCGTGCTGGTGTGGTATTTTCACGGGCCTGACGACATCAATAAATATCTGATGACCAAACTCGGCGGTGAGCCACGGAGCTTTCTGGACGGTCGGCCCAATGTGCATGATGCGCTGGTGAACAACGCCTCCGGGATGTTCGGGCGGTTCATCTATGTCATCATGAACGTGGTGTTCCCCTATATCGTTTTGGGCGCGATGTTTGGTAAATCTGCGGGTGGTCGGACGTTGATCAAGCTTGCCGTGCGCTGGACACGTCATTTGCGTGGGGGGCCTGCCCATGCGGCGATTATCTCTTCTGCGATGTTTGGCACGATCACCGGCGGGCCGGTCAGCAATGTGATGTCGACCGGTGTTCTGACCATTCCGATGATGATCAAGCGCGGGTTTTCACCAACCTTTGCCGGTGGGGTGGAGGCGGCGGCATCTTCCGGCGGGGCCATTATGCCGCCAGTGATGGGGGTGGCGGCGTTTGTTCTGGCGGCAATGACGGCAACCCCTTACGGCGACGTTATTATCGCAGCGACCATTCCCGCGCTTGCCTATTTCTTTTGTCTGTTCCTGACGGTGATGTTTCAGTCGCGCAAACAGGGGATCCATGCCGATGGTGCCTTGAGCGAAGATATGTTGATGTCGCGCCGCGATATTGTGCATCTGTTGCAGATTGTCCTGCCGATCCTGTTGATTCTGACGTTGCTGCTGACGCCAAAGGATGCGGTTGGCTGTGGTGTTCTTGGCTGGCTGATGGGTGTTGAAACCACTACGTTTGACGGGGTCTGCCGCGCGACGGGTCTGCCGTGGATCTTGCAGGTCTATCAGAATGCGGCAGGGGATGCGGGCGGTACCGGTTGGTGGGGTGCCGTCTTTGTGTTCCTGTTGTTGTTTCTGGACCGGGACTTTCGCAAGGCCCCGCGCAGGGCGCTGGATGCATTGGCAGAGGCGGGCATCCTTGTTTCGTCCCTCTATCTGATGTTTCTTGCGGTGACTGTGATTGATGTCTGTCTGAACTTCACCGGCCTGTCGAAGTTTGTTGCAACTGATGTGCTGCGCTTCCTGCTTGCGCTGGATCTGGGCGGGCAGGGGGCCGTGCCGTTTCAACTATTGGCCCTTGGGGTGACCATGGTGCTGGCCGTATTTCTGGGCATGGGGATGCCTGCGGTACCGGCCTATATCAATGTTGCCTTGTTGATGGGGCCGCTGTTGATTGGGCTCGGCATTGCGACGTTTACGGCGCATATGTTCATCTTTTACTTCGCGGTTGCATCGGCGATCACGCCGCCGGTTGCGCTGGCGGCATTTGCTGCGGCAACCATCACCAAAACCGAACCGATGGCGACGGGGATCAGTGCGGTCAGATCCGGGATCGTGATGTTCTCAATCCCCTTTGTCTTTGCGTTTTATCCCGAGCTGTTGCTTGTGGAACAGGCCCTTGTCGATCCTTCCAGCCTAAGCAACGATTTTCTGCCAGGTTATGAAAACGGGGTGCAGATCCTGCCCTTGTTCGGCCTGCTGGCCCGGCTTGTATTGGCGCTGTTTCTCGTGGCCAGCGCGCTTGCGTGTTTTGACAAGGCCCCCCTTGGGGGTGGGTGGGTGATTTGTCGGCTGGCCATTGCGGTTGGGCTTTTGGCACGGCCAGAGCCTATCTATCTTGGGGCGGTTGCGGTGGGCATTGCTGTGCTTGCCCACCACAGGTTTCGAATAGTGTCGCCTTAGGGCTTGGCGTTGAACACAAACAGGGCTTCGCCGTTGATCTTATAGTCATTGATCAATTGCGCGGCCTTGTCGGAGACCAGCCAGTTTTCCAATGCAGCGGCGGCAGCGGTGTTGACGTGGGGGTGGCGTTCGGGGTTAACCGGCAGATAGGCATATTGATTGAACAACACCGGGTCACCAGCGAACAGCAGTTCAAGCCCGGCCTTATTGCCAAAGTTCAGCCAGCTCGCGCGGTCCGCCATAATATAGGCATCAAGCCCGGATGCGGTGTTCAGGCTGGCCCCCATGCCTGCCCCAACCGCCTTGTACCATGGGCCAAAGGCCGCCGGGTCAAGGGATGAGGCCTTCCACAGGGACAGCTCCTTTTTATGGGTGCCGCTGTCATCGCCCCGGCTGACAAAGGGAGATTGGGCACCGGCGATCAATTGCAAGGCGTCAACGGTGGTATCGCTGCCCTTGATCTTGGCCGGGTCGGCAGCAGGGCCGATTAGGACAAAGTCGTTATACATGATTTCACGACGATGGGTGCCGTGACCTGCGGCAAGAAATGCCTCTTCGGCAGGTTTGGAATGCACAAGAATGGCGTCAACGTCGCCGGCTTCGCCCAAGCGGATCGCCTGTCCCGTACCCACGATCAGCAATTGTACCTCAAGGCCGATGTCCTCCTGGATGGCGGGCAACAGGACGTCTGACAGACCAGAGTTGTTAAAGCTGGTTGTCACCGCAAGCTTCATGGTTTCTGCGTTCAGCTGTGTCGTAAAGAAAAAAAGCAGGGCAAGAACGGTACGGATCATTCGACGATATCTCCTTTGAGGAATGCCTTTGCCTCGGATGTGCGCGGGCTGTTGAAAAATTCGGAAGCAGGGCCGCTTTCATGCAGGGAACCGCCCAGCAGGAACAGGATGTTCGTGGCCAGCCGTCTGGCTTGACCGATGTCATGGGTTGTCATGATGATTTTTGTTCCCGCAGTGGCCGCGGCGGTCAAAAGGGATTCAATCTCGCGGGTAGAGCGGCCATCAAGATTTGCGCAGGGTTCATCCAGAAACAACACCTTGGGCTGACGGATCAGCGCACGCCCCAAGGCGAGCTTTTGTTTCTCGCCACCGGACAGGCGCGGGGCGGGGGAGTCCAGCGCGTCCTGAAGGCCGATGTTGCCTGCCCATTGGTCCACGCGGCGGGTAATCTCGGATTTTGGCAGCGCCAGAAGCTGAAGCGGATAGGACAGGTTTTGCCGTACCGACCGGCGCAGCATGATCGGGCTTTGAAAGACATAGGCCTGTGCCTGCCGCGCCTGATCATCGGGAACCGTCCATTGCACCGTTCCGCCAGAGACACGTTCAACCCCATGCAGCACCTTGAGCAGGGTGGTTTTGCCTGCACCGTTCGGGCCAATCACCATGGTGAACCCCGCGCCGCCAAGGTCAAGGTTGATCGGTCCCAGCACGTTTTTGCCGCGCCGTTTGACCACCACATCGGCAAGGGAGACTGACATTTGCGGATCTACCATGTGCCCTCGCGTTCGGTGCGTGATAGGGCGTGAATAGTCAGGTTGACCACCAGCGCCAGTGCAATCAGGACAAAACCCAATCCAAGTGCAAGGGCAAAATCGCCCTTGCCGGTTTCCAGTGCGATTGCCGTTGTCAGCACCCGTGTCGCATGATCGATGTTGCCACCGACGATCATGATGGCACCGACCTCGCCAATGGCGCGGCCGAACCCGGCCAGTGCAGCCGTCATCAAAGTGCGCCTGCCGTCCCAGATCAGGGTCATCACCCGTTGGCGTTTGCTGGTGTTCAGGGAAATCAGCAGGTCATGATATTCCGCCCAAAGCTCGCGCATCGCCTGATGGGTGATGGAGGCAATCAACGGGGTGATGATAATCACTTGCGCAATGATCATCGCCGTGGGTGTGAACAACAAGCCAAGCACACCGAATGGCCCTGAACGTGACAGCAACAGGTAAACGATCAGCCCGACGACAACCGGGGGCAGACCCATCAGCGCGTTTAACGTGGCAATTGCGGTGCGGCGGAACCGGAAGCGGCGGATGGCAAGCCAGGTGCCAAAGGGCAAGGCGATGGCCGAGGCCACAACCAAGGCCGAGAGGCTGACGCGCAACGACAGCAGGGTGATTTCCACAAGGTCCGCATCAAGCGTAAAGATCAGGCGGAAAGCCGCCTGCATACCGGCCCAGATGTCGTTCATTGTGGTTTCCTAACCGGCCCTGTTGGGTTCAGTTGTCAAGTCTTACCGAAGAGCTTGACGTGCGGTCTTGGCTGGAGAACCCGGCCTGTTTAAGAACCACATTTGAGCCGACAGCAATGACGGCTACAGCCAGAAAAGCAAGCATCATGGCTTTCATCTTTGATCTCTCCCTGCACCGTGGGGTGGAATTGATGTGTTGGTGTACATTGTTATTGCGCCGGTGGGGTATCGGATGTGCCCGTGTTCTTGTCCATCACCTCTTCAACCCAGAGGGAGTGGTGTTCACGCGCCCATTGTTCTTCGACCTCGCCGCTGGTCATTGCATCCGCGGCACCTTCCATGCCGACGGTCCCGATATAGATATGCGCCAGAATAACCGCCATCATCAGAAAGCTCATCATGGCATGCCACAGCTGGGCGTATTGCATTTCCTCATGGGGTGCCAGCACCTCGCGCAGCTCTCCCAGGCCAAGTGCGCCGGAGATACCCAAGGCGTTCAGCTTGGCGAAAGTTGCGGCAAACATGTTGATCTCGAAGGGGAACAGCAGGGACAGGCCAGAGACAGAAATGGAGGTTCCCAGTACGATCACGGACCAGAAGATCATTTTTTGCCCAGCATTAAATTTTTTGGCCGGCGGGTGGCCCTTGGAAAAGATGCCGCCCCCTTTCAGCAGCCAGTTGATATCGGTGCGGTCGGGCAGGTTGTGGATGACCCACATGACAAAGACCATCACCAGCCCCAGCATAAACGCCCATGATACGTTGTTATGCACCCATTTGGAGCCGACAGCGAGGAAGGCAAAAGCCTCATGGCCGAATGCGGGGATCAGCACTTTGCGTCCGAACAGGGAGATCAGCCCGGTCAGCCCCAGCAGGATGAAGGATCCCGCCAATAGCCAATGGCCGAAACGTTCGATCATCTTGAAGCGCAGGATTTTATGGCCGGTCTTCTCACCGTCGATCGTGATGCGCCCGCGGATCAGGTAGAACAAGGCCAGCAAAACGAGCGTACCGATCAGCAGATAAGCCCCATAGGTTGCCAGCGGCCCCTCACGAAAGCGCAGCCATCTCATGCCGCCGTCCTGAATCAGAACCGTCGCCGCCGGGCCCTTGTTGGAGGCTCTCACCTCAGCGGTGTCAAACCGCAGGGCACGCCAGAGTTCAGGATCAGAAGCCCCGCCCAATGTGCCCAGCTGCTCTGCCATGCCGGCGGCGCTGTCAGGATCGCCGGTTGCCTGACTGCGGAAACTGTTGTCCACATTCTCGCCACGCTGGCGCGCCAGAATATCGTCAAGAGTCTGCGCACCGCCAGTTGCGCTGCGATCAGGCGTCGTGGCGTCTTGGGCATTTGCAGTCGAAATAAAAGACAGGGTCAGCAATAAAGCGATCAGGGCGCGCAGCATGTCAGATCCTTAGTGGATGTTTGTCGAAAAGGGCGACCCGTCGGATCGCCCTTTGGTGTTCACATAGTCGGATGGTCGGCATCAACCGCCTTTTTGATCGTAGGCTGTACCCCAGCCCCAGGCACCCGAACCGAAACCGCGCGCAACCACCCGCTCGCGGTAGATGCCGGAGACGACGTCACCATCACCCGCCAAAAGCGCCTTGGTTGAGCACATCTCGGCGCAGATTGGCAGTTTGCCTTCGGCGATCCGGTTGCGCCCGTATTTGGCGAATTCTGCCGTCGAGTGGTTTTCCTCGGGGCCACCGGCGCAGAAGGTACATTTGTCCATCTTGCCGCGGGATCCGAAGTTGCCAGCCTGCGGATATTGTGGTGCGCCAAACGGGCAGGCGTAGAAACAATACCCGCAGCCGATGCACAGATCCTTGGAGTGGAGAACCACCCCTTCTTCGTTCTGGTAAAAACAATCTACCGGACAGACGGCCATACAGGGCGCATCGGAACAATGCATACAAGCGACCGAGATTGACCGCTCCCCCGGTTTGCCGTCGTTAATCGTGACGACCTTGCGCCGGTTGATGCCCCAAGGGACCTCATGTTCGTTCTTACAGGCGGTGACGCAGGCGTTGCATTCAATGCAGCGTTCGGCGTCGACGAGAAACTTTGCTCTTGCCATTGGTTAGTCTCCTTATGCTGCTGAAATTTTGCAGAGAGTACATTTTGTCTCCTGCATTTGCGTGACTGAGTCATAGCCGTAGGTCTGTGCGGTGTTGGTACTTTCGCCCAGAACATAAGGGTCGGCACCGTCGGGGTATTTGCTCCGCAGGTCCTCGCCTTCAAGATGGCCACCAAAGTGGAACGGCATAAAGGCAACGCCTTCACCCACCCGTTCAGTGACCATGGCCATCACTTTGACCTTGCCACCTTCGGGACCTTCAACCCAGACCTGTTTGCCGTCACGTACCCCAAGGTTGTTGGCGTCACGTGTATTGATTTCGACAAACATGTCCTGCTGAAGTTCGGCCAGCCAGGGGTTTGAGCGGGTTTCATCACCACCACCCTCATATTCCACCAGACGACCGGAGGTCAGGATGATGGGGTAGTCCTTGCTGAAATCCTGTTTCTGAATTGAGGCATACATGGTCGGAAGGCGGTAGAACTTGCGATCCTCATATGTTGGGTAATCCTCAACCAGATCACGGCGGTTGGTATAAAGCGGCTCGCGGTGGACCGGGATCGGATCCGGGAAGGTCCAGACAACCGCACGGGCCTTGGCATTGCCGAAGGGCGCACATTCATGCGCAATCGCAACCCGCTGGATGCCGCCGGAAAGGTCGGTCTTCCAGTTGATTTTGCTGGCCTTCTCGTTGAAGTCCGACGGGAAGGGCGACATGGATTGTTCGCCTACTTCTTCGGATGCACCCTGTGTGCCTCTGCCGGAGGTCAAACCGCTGGCGGAAGAGGTATCCGTTGCTTCCTCTCCATCATCGGAATTGCCGACATCCCCTTCTTTGACGTCACCAAGCGAAACACCGGCAACCTGTGCGATTGAACGGCGCTCTGCTTCTGTCAGCTCGCTGTCCCAGCCCAGATCAACCAGCATCTGGAAGGTGAATTCGGGATAGCCGTCCTGGATATCGGAATCCTTGCTGTAGACGCCTTCGGCCAACAGGTTGTCGCCGTCACGTTCCACACCAAAGCGGGCACGGAAGGTCAGTCCCCCCTCAGAGACACGTTTGGACATGTCATAAAGGTTGGGTGTGCCGGGATGGTTCATCTCTGGCGTGCCCCAGCATGGCCATGGCATCCCATAGTAGTCGCCATCTGCGGGGCCACCAACGGCCTGCAAGGTGGTGCGGTCAAAGGTATGCTGGTTCGCCATATGCTTCTTGATGCGCTCGGGCGACTGGCCGGTATAGCCGACAGTCCACATACCACGGTTGAATTCACGGGTGATGGATTCAACATTTGGCGTTTCGGAATCGTCCATTTCGATGTTGCGGAACAGGCGGTCCGCCCAGCCGAATTTATTGGCAAATTTGGCTATGATGACCTCATCCGGCAGGCTTTCGAACAGCGGATCAACCACCTTGTCACGCCACTGGAGTGACCGATTTGACGCTGTGACAGAGCCACGCGTTTCAAACTGGGTACAGGCGGGCAACAAATAGACGCCATCGGTGCGGTCATGTAGAACGGCGGAAACTGTTGGATAGGGGTCGATCACGACCAGCATATCCAGCTTTTCCATCGCCGTTTTCATTTCCTTCTGACGGGTCTGCGAGTTTGGCGCATGACCCCACAGAACCATGGCCCGTACCTTGTCCGGGTTGTCCATGTTGTCAGGATCTTCCAGCACCCCGTCAATCCAGCGCGACACCGGAATACCGGTGAGGTTTTGCAGTGACTTGTCTTTGCCGTCGGAGTCTTTGGTCATCGCGAACTGGTTTTTCAGCCAGTCGCTGTCTTCGCCCCAAACGCGGCCCCAATGTGCCCAGGCGCCTGCGGACAAACCATAATAGCCCGGCAGGGTGTGAGACAGAACACCCAGATCGGTCGCGCCCTGTACGTTGTCGTGGCCACGGAAGATATTGGTGCCGCCGCCTTCGGTGCCCATGTTGCCAAGAGCCAGCTGAAGCACACAATAGGCACGTGTGTTGTTGTTCCCGTTGGTGTGTTGTGTGCCACCCATACACCAGATTACGGTGCCGGGACGGTTGTTCGCCAGGGTGCGCGCAACGCGGCGCAGCTGTTCGCCCGGCGTACCGGTGACGCCTTCAACTTCTTCAGGAGTCCATTTGGCCACTTCGTCCTGAATCTGGTCCATGCCCCAAACACGGGTGCGGATGAATTCCTTGTCTTCCCAACCGTTTTCGAAGATGTGCCACAGAATACCCCAGACCAGCGCCACATCGGTGCCGGGACGGAAACGCACATACTCATCAGCATGGGCCGCTGTGCGGGTGAAACGCGGATCACAGACGATCACCGGCGCGTTGTTCTGTTCCTTGGCTTTCAGCAGGTGAAGCAGGGACACGGGATGCGCCTCGGCAGGGTTGCCGCCGATGATAAAGATCGCTTTGGAATTGTGGATGTCGTTGTAGCTGTTGGTCATGGCACCGTAGCCCCATGTATTCGCCACGCCAGCAACTGTGGTAGAGTGACAGATACGCGCCTGATGGTCGACGTTATTGGTGCCCCAATAGGCCGCGAACTTGCGGAACAGATAGGCCTGTTCGTTGTTATGCTTGGCAGACCCCAACCAGTACACAGAATCTGGACCCGACTCTTCGCGGATGTCCATCATGCCATCGCCGATTTCGTTGATCGCCTGATCCCATGAAATGCGCTTCCACTCGCCGCCTTCTTTTTTCATCGGATACTTGAGACGGCGTTCGCCATGGGCGTGTTCGCGTACGGCAGCCCCTTTGGCACAATGTGCGCCAAGGTTGAACGGGCTGTCCCAGCCGGGTTCCTGCCCGGTCCAGACGCCATTGCTGACCTCTGCGATCACGGTACAGCCCACGGAACAGTGGGTACAGACGGATTTGATGGTTTCAACGGCACCGTTCACAGCGGTGGCGGCGTTGGCCTGTGTGACCGACCCGGCAGTTGCCGAAATTGCGGCAAGCCCCCCGATGGCCAGACCGGACCCGCGCAAAAACGCGCGGCGGTCTACAGATTTTTCAGCGATGTCAGACAGGATGCCGGTCCGCTGGGGGCGTCGCGCAACCCCGTTGGTCTTTTTCCTTAGCATTTTGGGTCTCCCTTGCTTACGCGGGCATGGCCCGTGCTTGCTTGGTTAATGTTGTGGCCTCAGACAGTCGGGCGTCACGCAACCAGTCGTCTTTGGATCGTTTGTTTACGGCGTCCTAGAAACGGGCGCTGTCGAGATATGCGCGGGTATGCGCGGTGTCTTGCATCGTTTCGGATGCGAGATCGGCCGGTTTGGCATCAGCAGCTGAAGTACCAGCGGCAAGTGCCACGGCGGCGGCTGGCGCAGCTGTTCCCGCCAGCTTGAGAAAATCGCGGCGGCTTGAACCGTCTTCGGTCTTCTTGGTCATGGGGATGTCTCCCTCCCTTGTGATGGCGGGCATCCCCACCGGTTAAACACGGTCCTGATCAGGCCGCTGTCATTCTGAACGCTTCGCGCTCAATCTCCATAAAGGCCCGTCCGACGCTGCCCACAGACGCGTAGAGGACTGAATTTTTTGCCGCTTCAAGATCGGAAAAGAAATGTCCGGCCCAAGGCGCGATATGTCTGTTGAAGAAGACCTTCTGGTCCGCAAGATCCGCAGGTTTGGTAAAACGCCCGACAATCATGCCGCCCATCATTTCCATCAGGGAGGCGATATTGTCTTCGGGTTCATAAACATTGGGCGAACGGGTCATCCCGCGCGTGGACATATCAGTGCGCAGTGTTGCCAGCGGTTTTTCGTTCAGAAATCCGGTCAGATAATAGCTGGCGTAGGGCAAGAGTTCGCCCCGACCCAATCCAACAAACAAAGCGTTGAATTCGCTCTCGACCTTCTTGGGCTTGGACACCCGCGCAACGCGCGACAGGGCACCAATTGCCTTGCCAAGTTCACTGTCATCGCCAGACAAGCCAGCACATTGATCCAACAGCATCTGTCCCGGCGGCCCTGACAACATCAACCCGATGAAATTGTACAAATCAGCGCGCAAACGGTCCTCGGAAGGAATTTTATAGTCTTCGGCGGCGTTCACGCGACGCTCTCCTTGATAGTGAATTTCATCCTGCGCGGGGTTGGTCCAGAACGAACATCATCCGCATCCTCATTTGGGGCGTCAACCGATGCGATAGTCGTAGATGCCGTCTGGTCCGCCGACACAAGAGTGTCGTGTTCTGCGTCATCGGGTTGCATTGGTGCCTCGTTGGTTTCGGGTGTTTCGGAATCCTGCACCTCTGGCGGGTTCTCGCGTTCCTCTGCCTGACGGGCCATTTCCTCTATGTGTTTCAACATGCCTTTGCCGACCTGATAGGCGGTTTGCATGTTCTCAACGACCATCGCGGAATCGGTGAAATCCTCGCCATAATCGACCAGCATATCAACGTTTGCCAACACCGGGTTGGAACGCCAGAGCATGCGTAAGGCCCGCCGCCGGATCCTGTCCGGCACCGCCTTGGCCATGAAGGCCGAAAAATCATCACCCATTTTCAAAAGATCCGGGTCGGGCAGATCCAGTTCTGCCAAAATCTCTGCGTCGGACTTTTCTTCCAGGGCCAAATGCTCTTGCTGCAAGGCCTGTTCTTCCAACGTACGTTTGGCCGCCTGTTCCTCGGCCTGTACGCCCGCCTTGCGGCGCGCCCAGAAATCACCGCGGCTCATTGCAGTGCCGCCTTCTTGGAGGGTGCGCGATAGACGTCAGAGGTCTGGCGGATGCGGGCATCGCCAATGCCGTCTTCCTGTCGGTCCACGCGGGATTTGTCCCGCCGCCGTTTGATAAAAACCTCATCTTCGTGATGCAATTCGACATAGTCACGAATCCACGCGATCAGCCCTTCGGGCATCGGGATCTTTTCGACCAGCTCCTCGCCGGTATCAGCGTAATCCTGCGCCTCATAGGGAGAGGCCGTTGCCAGAACAACCTCAAGTGGATGTGGGTCGTTGGTTTCGCGCATCACCACGTAAATCGCGGGAATTTTGGCTGAAAGCCCGTGCAGATAGGCTTCGGTATCGGTGCGAAACAGCTCAAGCGGCAGGGTCGCGGCGTGGTATTCGACGGCGTCACCATCACGGCGCAGCTCTTTCCAAGTGGCGTCACCTGCACCGGGCAGCACGGCAACCGCCTGCCAAACATGTGATACCCAACGTGTGACGCCGGGCACCCTGCGAATGACAATACCCAACGGCATCGAAATAGAATTTCGTGTGTTTATGGTCAAAAGACCCCCAGACTTTTCTTTTGCATGCGGCGAGTTTGACCGAGTGCGCAGCAAAGGCAACGTGTTTTTTAGTCGTAGTTGAGCCAGTTTAGGTGATTTCTGCGATGCAGCAATTCTGGTTTTTCAAGAATCTGTCCCATTGCGCATCGGTTTGGGCGCATTTTGATCATTTTCAGCGGTTTAGAGCTTCTTGAAATAAAATTACTTTGCAGATGCAGCAATGTCTCCAGCTGGCCACAAGGTGCAGAAACTTGGTTTACGTTCACGGTGAATCGCGTCTAGCCTGATGGACGCGCGACAGTTTTGGTCCGCATCAAGAAGGGCGTTTCCGTGGCTAAAAAACTCATTTTATGCGATTGTCTGGGGTCTCAATCTCTTGATCCAGAGGCCATTTCACAAGGCACCGGATTGGCTTGTTCAAAGCTGTATAGCAACCTTTGTGTTGATCAGATTGACGATGCCGCACGGGAGATTTCGCAAGATGGGGTGATGCTCGCCTGTCAGCAAGAACGTCAGCGATTTGAAGAGCTTGCAGAAGAGTTAGACGTTGAAATCCCGCAGTTTTTAGATCTGCGTGACCGTGCCGGTTGGGGCGAAGGAAATGCCACGCCCAAGATGACAGCACTGGCCGCGGAGGCGGCGATGTCGGTGCAAACGGGGCGTTCTGTTGATGTGATTTCGGAGGGCACCTGTTTGATCATCGGCGGCGCGGCGGCGATTGCGGCGGCCGCAGAACTTTGTGAAACGCTGGCGGTAACGGTCTTGCTGGCGGATGGGGAAAACTTGCCGACAGATCGCCGGTTTGATGTCGTTGTCGGCGCAGTGCGCAGCGCGACCGGGGCATTGGGCGGGTTTACAGTGAAGTTTGCTGCGTTGCAGCAAATGACTCTCGGCGGACGCGGTGCCTTTCAACTGGGCGCACCGCAAAGCGGGGCAGTATCAGAGTGCGACATTATTCTGGACCTCAGCGGTGGCGGCGCGATGTTCCCCGCCCCGGAAAAACGCGAAGGCTATCTGCGGGCAGATCCAAATCATCCGCCGTCGGTTGCGAAGGCGGTTTTCACGGCCTCCCAAATGATTGGTACATTTGAGAAACCCCTCTATGTGCGGTTGGAGCCAAGCATCTGTGCCCATAGCCGCGCGGAACAGGCGGCCTGTTCGAATTGTCTGGATGTCTGCCCAACGGGCGCGATTACCTCAGCGGGTGAACATGTCGCGATTGATCCGATGATCTGTGCGGGGTGTGGGTCGTGTTCGGCGGTATGTCCCTCGGGGGCCATCAGCTATGATGCGCCGCCGGTTGATACATTGTTCCGCCGTATGTCGGTACTGGGTTCGACCTATCGCAAGGCGGGTGGTGAACATGCCCGTCTGTTGGTGCATGATGCAAATTTCGGGGCGGAAATGATCACACTTGCGGCGCGTTTTGAACGGGGGTTGCCGGCGCATGTTATCCCGCTTGAGGTGGATGCTCTGTCCGGTTTTGGCCATGCGGAAATACTTGCCGCACTGGCTTGCGGATTTGAACAGGTGGATATCCTTGTTTCGCCCAAAGCCGAGGTTGAGGTGATCGAAGCGCAGGCGGTTTTGGCCAAAGCCCTGTCCGGTTCTGAGGCTGTGCAGCTGTTGCATCCTGCAGATCCTGAGGCGCTGTGTGCGCTGCTTTATGCCGAGGCCAAAACGCCTGTCACCTGTGCCCCTATCCTGCCCATCGGGTCGCGCCGGCAGGTGACGCGGCTTGCCGCCAAGGCGTTGCAGCCGGAGGCAACAATTGTCGATCTGCCAGAGAATGCCCCCTATGGGGCGGTATTGGTGGATAATGATGCCTGTACCCTTTGCTTGTCCTGCGTGTCGCTTTGCCCTTCCGGGGCCTTGGTGGATAATCCCGATATGCCGCAGTTACGCTTTCAGGAAGATGCATGTTTGCAATGTGGTTTGTGCAGCAATATTTGCCCTGAAAACGCCATCACGCTGAAACCCCAGATGGACCTGAGCGATGCCGCCTTCACCCAGCGGGTGCTGCACGAAGAGGAACCTTTTGCCTGTATCGACTGTGGGGCGCTGTTCGGGGTGAAATCAACAATCGAAAAGATTACCGAAAAACTGGCCGGTAAACATGCGATGTTTGCCACGTCAGAGGCCGCCAAAATGATCCAGATGTGTGACAATTGCCGTGTTCAGGCGCAGTTCCATTCTTCCGACAATCCGTTTCAGGGGGGCGAGCGTCCACGGGTGCGCACCACAGATGACTATTTCTCAAAGCGCAAGGATCATTGAGATTGGATCGGCGCACCCAGATCAGCGGCCTTGATGGAGGCGACAAAACCGACAATTGCGGTGATCTCTTCCAGGGTCACCTCAATTGGTGCGATGGGCGAGGGCAGGTTGGCTGCGAAGGGCTCGGTCACCTCGGTGACCTGGGTAAACGCGGGATGCGGTTTGCGCAGAAAGAAGGTTTCAAAGCGTTCCTGCCAGTCGGGGAAGCTTCGCAGCAATGCGAAAGACGGTGTGGAACCGATGGCCTTCATCCGGTTGCTGTCGTTCACCACATGGCAGCGCCCACAGCGTTGCAGGCTGACGGTTTCACCCAACACTGCATCGCCGGTCAGAACCACCGGTTCGGCCGTTGCGGTTGGCGCAAGTTCTGCGCTGAACAACGGCGTGCCGTTTGGGGCAAACGCTTCGATGGTGCGTTTGCCGATGTCGGACAACAACCATGCGCGAAAGCCATCGGTATGTGGCGCGCCCGTGTTCGACAGGTGCCACAGGGTTGCGCCCTCTCGAAAAACCGGTGTACCACTGGGACCAAAGGCCGCATCCGCGCCCTCGCTTTTCGGCGTTATCCTGATGCCCGTCTTCAGGGAAAATCGGGGCAGCAGATGTTTGATGAACCCGGTTTCACTCAGGGATTGGGGAACTTGCAAGCTGAAGCCTTTGTCTTGCGCCGCCAGTGGGGTGGCAAGCAGGCTGATCAGCACAGCGATTTGTCTCAACATTCTATCTGCTCCAAACTTGCGCCCTAGCCTAGGGGCGTTAGGGTCGCGGCGTCAACAATACAGGTAATTCAAGGGATTATGTCATGAGCGAAGATTTCAACATGTCGATGCGCAAGTTTCTCAAACAGGTTGGTGTGACGTCACAGCAAGCCATTGAAGAGGCGATGCGCAAGGCAGGTGATACATCCGGCAAGAGTTTTGAGGCCAAGATGGTGTTGACCATTGAAGGTGTTGATCTGGAACATGTCGTGACCGGCAAGATTGAAGGCAAGTAAATGTCCCCGACCCGTGAAGAAGTTCTTGCCTGTCTGAAAGGCATCAAAGCGCCCTCTGGTGTTGATCTGGTTGAGGCCGGGTTGGTCCGCGCGTTGAATGTGGATGACACAGGTGTGCGTTTTGTGATGGAGGTGGACAGTCCTGATCCCTTCATGGCGGCGAAGGCAGAAGCCGAAGCGGCACTGACGGCATTGGGTGTTTCTTCAGTGTCGATTGTGATGACGGCACATAGCAAACCAACACCACCGCCGGATCTGAAAGCGGGCCGGAAAGCGGAACCTGCCGGGCCGGAAAAACTGCCCGGTGTGGACCGCATCATCGCCATTGCATCGGGCAAGGGTGGTGTGGGCAAATCCACCGTTGCGGCCAATCTGGCCTGTGCCCTTGCGGCCGAAGGGCGGCGTGTTGGCATGTTGGATGCGGATGTTTACGGACCGTCGCAGCCGCGCATGCTGGGCGTGTCCGGCCGCCCGCAAAGTCCTGATGGCAAACTGATTTTGCCGCTGCGCAACTATGGTGTGACGATGATGTCGATCGGGTTGATGATCAATGATGATCAGGCCGTTGTCTGGCGGGGGCCGATGTTGATGGGTGCCTTGCAGCAGATGTTGACGCAGGTGCAATGGGGTGCGCTTGACGTGTTGATTGTGGATCTTCCGCCGGGTACCGGGGATGTGCAGATGACGCTGGCACAAAAGGCGCAGCTGGACGGGGCGATCATTGTGTCTACGCCGCAGGACGTGGCGCTGCTGGATGCCCGCAAGGGGATCGATATGTTCAACCAGATGGGCACACCGATCATCGGCATGATCGAAAACATGAGCACGCATATCTGTTCGCAATGTGGTCATGAGGAACATGTGTTTGGCCATGGTGGGGTGAAATCCGAGGCGGATAAACTGGAGGTGCCTTTGTTGGCGGAAATCCCGCTGCATCTGGACATTCGCATGGCGGCGGACGGGGGCGCACCGATTGTGGTGTCAAAGCCCGATACGGCGCAGGCGCAGGCCTTTCGCACAGTTGCCAAGTCATTGATTGAGATGGGCAAAGCATGAGCATCCCCAGCTTTCCACCGCTGTTCAGTGGCCTTGCCGTAGAGGGGCAGATTGACCCGTTTGATAAGGCTTGCGTGGAGGCCGCGCGCGGCTGTGATGCGGGGTTGGTGGTGTATAATCTGGGCGCAAACACCTTGCAGGCGGCGCTGGTCTTTGCACCGGATGTGACCTTGGCCGATGCGGTGGCGATGCTGCCGCTGTGCGGTGTCGGGTTTCAGAATGCGTTGGGGGCGCTGGCCCCGCCTGAGGTTGCTGTGCATCTTGATTGGGACGGCGGGTTGCGGATCAACGGGGCGTCCTGCGGGCAGATGCGGATGGCCTCTTCCCCGAGCGACCTCGAGGCAGAGCCGGATTGGCTGGTTGTGGGACTGGAGCTGCCGCTTTGGCCGACCAGTGACGCACCAGGCGAAACCCCGGATCAAACCGCGCTTTATGCCGAAGGCTGTGCAGATGTGAATGCCGTGGATCTGTTGGAATCCTGGGTTAAACATACGCTTGTGGCGATCAATACCTGGCAGGATGATGGCGTGGCGGCGTTGCATAAGGACTGGCGCGCGCTGGCTTTTGGCATCGGCGAAGCTATTGAAAGAAATGGTGTTTCTGGCACGTTTCTAGGGGTGGATGAAAAGTTCGGGATGTTGCTGCGTGCCGATGATACGACACATCTGATCCCACTGAGTGTTCTTTTGGAGGGCCAGTGACATGATGTTGGCGCGTGCAATTCATTTTGACGAAAGTGACAGGAATGTCTTTCACAAACCTGCCCGTACCGGTGAATGGTGCATTGCAGGGGGATTTGAGTTTTCCAACTGGTCGCAGGCCGATCTGACAGGCAAGGCGCGTCAGGCGTTTTCAAATGGCTGGCTTGGGGTTGAAACATTTGGCCGGGTGACATTTGTCGCCGTGACCCAGATTGAGCCACCTGAATTTGAAACGCTCAAGACCGCTTTGGCCGAACATTTTGTTCAGATGTATGGTGCGCCCTCGGTGGAGGCCGCCGCACAGGTGGCAGAGGACGAGCTGCGCCATATGGCAGAGCTTTGCGAAGATCAGGATGCCAATACATTGCTGACTGTTGCGCGGGAGTTGACTGAAGCCGGCGTGAGAGAGAGCTTTCGCATGATCGAGCCGCGTGATGCCGGTTTGGATCAATTTGCGATTCACGGTGATCTTGAGGGCGGTTCTCACAGCCACTAAGTGCTGCCGCCGGGCAGTTGCAGACATGTTTTAGATCACCGGCAACAGACGGTGCCCGTTCCAGTTTTGCGGCGTGGGACTGTTGTTGTGCGGGAGGTAATTTTGATCAGATCAATTGCCTTCATCAGCAGTAGCCCGAATGCTAGCTTATTCAAGCGATGCTATAGAGCCACGCCGGTCATACCTCTTGACCAAACTGCATTATTATTGTTGCCTGAGTCCGCTATCCGGCCTATCAACCTAGGCTAGAACATTGATAACTGCATAGATTGTCGTGCCTGGGTCGGGCTGTTCCGGCTCTAAATGTTGGTAAAGATTGTGAGTGTGCGATGACTTCACGATTGGAGATACTGCTCGTTGTGGTGTGCTTGGCTCTGACTGGGGCCGCGTACTCGATAAACGTGAGAAGCGACAGGCGCGTAGCAGAGGTAGAGTTCCAGAGGTTGGCTGATGACAGTGTCGAGGCACTGCGAGAGCGTACCAAAAGCTATCTTCAGACCATTAGGGGTACTGCCGCCTATATTGCGGCATCGGATGATGTGACCCACCGGGACTTCAGGAACTACATCAGTGCCCTAGAGATTGAGAACCGGCTGCCAAGCCTTACCGGTCTGGGGTATTCTGTAGAAGTGCCTGCGGCTGGGCTCGATGAATTTGTCAGTCGTATTCGAGCAGGCGGGCGGCCGGATTTCGAAATCCGGCGCAAATCCGAAAGAGATACCCATTTTATTGTAAAATACATCGAACCTGAGGCTAAAAACTCCAGGGCGATTGGACTTGATATCAGCTTTTCACCCGAACGCGCGGAAGTGTTGGAGAGGGCTCGGGATACCGGCACGCTTCAGATCACACCGCCGATACAATTGGTGCAAGAAGACAGATCGCTCCCCGGGTTTGTTACGCTGATGCCGATCTTTACCCAAGCTCAGGATCCGGGTGGTCCACAGGTTTTCAAGGGATGGGTAAATGCCCCGTTTGTTGCTGAAAACCTGCTTCAGGGTCTGACGTTGGGGCAGGGACAGTTGTACAACCTTCAGGTTTCAGACCAACCTCCGACCGGCGAGGCCCTTTCTATCTTTGACGAAGCCAAAGGGGTGCAGGATCAGGGTGAATTCACCACTCAACGGCAGTTTGACCAATTTGGTCGGACATGGACCTTGTCATATAACAGTACGACAGGATTCGATGCCGCACTCAGGTCCTATCAACCATTATCCGTTTTGGTCGCGGGGTTGGCGTTGACTGCGTTCCTCGTGCTGATTTTGCGGAATTTGCAGGCGCGGGCAGAGAGTTTGCGACATACTGCGCGCCAAAGCGGGCATCAGGCGCAGACGCGGGCGGAAGAAAACCGCTCGATAGTTGAAAACGCTGTGATTTCGGTTCTGGTAATGGATGCTGCTGGCAAGATCCTTGTTGCCAATCAGGCAGCGCAGCGGTGCTTTGGATATTCCAAAGACGAAATGAGCCAGCTGCATTTCAGCACTTTAACAACGGAGATTAGTGACCCGGACGGGAACCACAATGCGTTGGGACGGACCAAAGATGGCGGTGTTCTGGAGCTTGATTTGCAATGCAATGAATGGCTTACCAGTGATGGGGAAACGCGCACAACGGCCATTGTACGGGACCTGACAGAACATAACCGGGCCGAGCGTGAGCTGAAGCGGCATAAGACGTTGAATGACATGGCCCTGCAAGGATCCGAGATCGGGGTCTTTGACGTTGATTTGACCACTGGTCTTTCGGATGTGTCAGAGACGTGGTGCCGGATTATGGGATATCCCGATGGCTGTAACGGGATGAACACGCAAGAAAGCTTTCTGTCGCGCATTCACCCGGATGATTTACCCCTGCTGCAACAGGCAGATTTGGATTGTATCGAAGGGCGGACGGAAAGATCTACAGCCGAATATCGGTTAAAGTCTTTTGACGAAGGCTGGCGTTGGATGCGATCCGATGCGGTGGTGGTTGAACGTGATGAGGATGGCAATGCCCTGCGTTTGATCGGAACACAGACAGATGTGACAGATCTGCGCCGTGACCGAAATGCACTGGAGGCAAGCGAAAGTCAGTTCCGACAGGTGCTTTCCAGCGCCCCCATTGGCATGGCGCTGATGGACGATACCGGCAAGTTTACTATTGTAAATAAAGCATTTTGTCATTTGACCGGACGCAGTGAAGCGGCCTTGCTGAACGGCGTCAGCCTTGCAGAGTTGATGCCCAGTGAAGACCGCAAGATGCTATACAAGTCGATTACCGAATTGATGCAGACGGGTAGCGCCTCGGTTTATACAGCAGAGCATCGCATTCTGGATAGCTCGGAGGTCGAGCGTTGGGGCCTGTTGAATGTATCGTGGTCTTTTGACAAAAATCTGGGCGGTAATTTGTTTATTGCGCAGATTATCGATATTACCGACCAGAAAAAACTTGATCTGATCAAGAGTGAATTTGTTTCAACAGTCAGCCATGAATTGCGGACACCTTTGACGTCGATCAAGGGTGCGCTGGGGCTTTTGACCGCTTCAAAAGATAATAATCTGACCAAAGGACAGGCGCGTTTGATAGAGATTGCCGGATCAAATGCGGACCGGCTGACGGATATCGTAAATGATATTCTGGACCTTGAAAAAATTTCTTCGGGTGAAATCTCGTTTGATTTCGACGATGTGGATCTTGCGGATGTTGTAGATACTGTGGTGTTGGAAATGGCACCATTTGCCACAACGCATGATAGTTCTTTGCGTATCGAGATGTCTGAAGAGGACCTGAGCATTTATGCAGATATCGGGCGTACCAAGCAGATTCTGGCAAATTTGATTTCCAACGCCTGCAAGTATTCCAATCAAAACAGCGAGGTGCTGATCAAAGCAGAGCGGCTGGACAATATGGCGATCGTCTATGTTCAGAACAGTGGCCCCGGCGTGCCGGAAAACTTCAAGAATCGTATTTTCAAAGCCTTCTCGCAGGCTGACAGTTCAGACACACGTGCCAAGGGCGGGACCGGGCTTGGCCTCAATATCACGCGGCAAATCGTTCTGCGCCATGGCGGCCAGATCGGGTATAAAAGCACTCCGAATGGTGTCACGGTTTTCTGGTTCACACTGCCATTGTCCGAAAGTGCGCTTGAGGCAGGACCCCAGGTCGGGCTGGTGCCCAACGAACCGTCCAATAACAAACTCGCCGTTCTACATGTCGAGGATGACCATGATTTTGCGGAAATCGTAGCAGGGGCCTTGGGTGAGTTTGCGACAGTATCCCATGCAAAATCCATTGCTGCTGCCAAACAGTTGCTGGAAAATTCAGCATTGGACGTGGTGATCCTTGATTGGGGTTTGCCTGACGGTGACGCAGATCAGCTGTTGGATGACATATTGGAACTTAAACCTGACCTGCAGGTGATTGCCCTTTCTGCGGATGCGGAGCGGGAAACAGATCCACGATTGTTTGCAAACATGATAAAAAGCCGGACAGACCTTGCCGATGTTGCAGCTGAAGTTAATCGATGTCAGGCTTTGGCTTCCTAGGCTCGACAAAACAAAATTTCATTTTTGGCTAGATATGCCACATTTATGCCCGCTTTACAGCTCATGATGTTTTTGAATTGAATAAAATTGACTTGCCTCGCTATATTTTGCGGGGCTTTGGTCAGAAAGGCGAAGGTGAAACTGTGCTATCGGTTAAACTGAAAAGCGACACCGCAATTACTGCGGCCCTCGGCTGTGGATTGGCAGCTGGATGGTATGGTGCCGCTTCGGGCCTACTTTCCGGTGCTGCAGGCAATATTGTGCCTGCCGCCGGTGCCATTGCGATAGCGGGTTTCTTACCGGCGATACTGGCCGCCAGAAATTCAGGGCAGAATGCCAAAAATAAACCCCGACCCGGCGAGTCGATGTTGAAACAGCTGCAAGCACTCGACCAGCATGCTGGAATAAACATCGTCGACAGTGACAGCCTGCTTACCGAGGTCAATGATCATCTGCTTAAGTTGACAGGATACTCCAGAGAAGAACTGATCGGCCAGCATGTCAGAGTATTGTATGACGATGAGGCCCGATCGGTAACGGATTTAATTCGCGGCAACCTGCAGCGCGGGTTGACCTGGCAAGGTGAAACGCAATTGCGCCGCAAGGACGGTCGTACTCTAGTTACCCAGGCGACAGTTATTCCATTGTTCGATGCAGACGGAACCTGGACGGGTTCGATTTCGGCACGCACTGACGTGACCGAAACAAGCGCGTTGCTGGCGGAACGTCATTCGGCGCAAACCCTGAATGAGCTGCGCGATGATATCTGGATTGTTGATGCCCAGACCGAGGAGTTCAGTTATCTGAACGGCCCAGCGAAAAAGCGCTTGCTGATGGCCAACGAGGAGTATCTTGGGAAAAGCTCGACTGATTTCAGCCTCGCCCATGAGATTGAAGCGGTCTTGAAAGCTTGCCGTGCCCTGCGGGAAAAAGGCGAGGTGACGACCCAGTTCGAATCAGTGCTGGTCGATACACCGATGTATATCAGCATCAAGTTTCTGCCGGGCCCACGGGGTGCCGGCCGCTATCTGATCGTATCAACCGATATTTCGCACCGTCTGGAACAGGAACAGCGGAAGTCTGCATTTATCTCTACGGTCAGCCATGAGTTGCGTTCGCCTCTGACATCGATCAAGGGCGCGATGGGGTTGCTTTTGTCGGGGTCCGCAGGCGAATTGCCGGACAAGGCGTCTGCTCTGCTTGAGATTGCGCACCGCAATGCGGACCGTCTGATTTTGATCATCAACGATATTCTGGATCTCGACAAAATCTCGAATGGTCAAATGGACTTCGAAATTCGGGATGTTGATCTGGTCGAGCTTCTGCATGAGGCAGACAGGGCCAACGCCATGTTGCAACAGCGTTTCGGCGTTGATGTAAAGATAACCGGCGCGGATGAACCGGTGCTTCTGAAGACGGATCCAAACCGATTTATCCAGGTTTTGACCAACCTGATGTCAAACGCTTATAAGTTCTCACCGCCTAACGGCTGTATCATCCTTGATATTAAAGATGTCGGCGAACATGTCTGCATTTCGGTCAAGGACGAGGGGCAGGGGATTCCACTGTCCGAACAAGGCAAGATCTTTGATCGTTTTGCAGATATGACCAACTCTGATCGTGCGGCGAAAGGCGGCACTGGTCTGGGGTTAAGCATTTGTAAAGCTATTGTTGAAAACCTTGGCGGTACAATCGGCTTTGACACCCAAGAAGGTGTTGGCACGACATTCTACTTTAACCTGCCTAAATCGGAGCCAAGCTCTAACGCGATTGATGAGATCGACGTCAAACGCATTGCATGATCGGAGACCTAAGATGATCAAACTTTTACATGTAGAAGACGATGCCGACATTCGCGAAATTGCCGAGATGGCGCTAAGCCTTTCTGGTGAGTTTGATGTGGTACAATGCGAAACGGGTGAGGCGGCTTTGGCCTATGTCGAAAACTACACACCTGACATCGTGTTGCTGGATATGATGATGCCCGGCATGACAGGCCGTCAGACTTTGGAAAAGATGCGTGAAAAGCCGGAGTTCGCAAATGTACCGGCTATTTTTATGACCGCACGCGCGCAACATGCCGAGATTGACGAGCTGTTGCAGATCGGTGCGGCAGATGTGATCAGCAAACCCTTTGATCCAATCTCCCTCGGGGATCAGATCAAGGCGGCAATGCAAAAGGCGGGCATGACCATCGCCGCATAGGTTCTGCGCGCCCCTTGAACGTGGTCCGGCAATTTGTCGGTCTGGTACAAGAGGCATCGCTTTGTCTTGTTAGACTTCCGGCGTAGGCACAGCCAATTCCAATGAAATCCTGTCTCATGGCCTAAATGGCGGGGTCTGTTGTCCTCGCCGGTTGGGCCGTTTGGCATTGCCTTTTCCTTACCCACAAACCCTGACAATGCAGATATTGGGTGGCGGATGGCCTCGCAAAACTGGGGCCCGCGCAGGACCAATGAATCCTGACATTGCGGCCAGCACTCCTGACTTAATGAAATCTATCAGATGAATGGGAAAGTATCGGCACTGCGCCACTGCGCGGCACCGTCTCAGCCGTTAATGTTCTGCGATCAGGGTCTGGCCCTTGGCGACAAAACTATCAATCAGGGACATAACGTCGATGAGCTTGGCTGACGGGTCCCTAAGATAGGCAATGATCGCGTTTTCGCTATCGCGGGCCGTCTGACCCAGATCATGGAACCCCAAAGACCCGGCGCTGCCGGCGATCTGATGCAGAATGCCCTGCGCGGCCTCAAGCTCGCCCGCGGCCTCTGTGGGGTCGGTACTGTCCCATGCGGTAAGTACGTGATGGGCAATGGTGGTTTGCCGCTCCTGAAGTAAACTCAGGAAACGTTGTTTGATGCGCTCGATGCCAGGTAATGAGTCTACCATGTCTTTCATGCTCGTTGCTCCACGGACCAAAAGTCGGTCAAGGACCGCTCGTGTGCTTCACTGGCAGCTTCTGCTGAAGTATGTGCGGCGGCAACAGCTTCCATCACGGAGCCAGCCGACTTCCAGATCAAGCGGATCGCTTCACCTGCGCTGACACGGACATAAAGTTTCCGTGCTGAATTATCGTATAACTCCGTGCGCGACAGCGCCAGGTTTACAGCATCCATCAAGGCGGACATTTTGGGGCGCCAGCCGCTTTCGGTGACGCAAACAAATGTCCCGCTGCCCGCGTAGGACATCAGAAACTGATGGCCGGCCAATGTGTCAGAGATCACTTCTGCAACGTCAGACACCAGGCTGTAGAACTCGAAGGGAGACATGGATTGATGGTGTTCTTCGATCTTGCGGATCGTGAAGGCAAATGTCGTAGATCCGAACAGGGCCCCACGGGAAAGCTGTGCAACATAGTTTTGCATCGCCATATATTCGATCACATTGTCCACATCATAAATCGAAATGGGTTCATGCAATTCAATAGCGTTGTCCGGCGCGTCCGGCTGTGATGGGGCCGAGATATTCTGGGTTGCGAAAATCTTGCGGGTGCGCGATTGGCGCGCTTCGACCAGGCCTTCGACCAGACCCAGACGCGCCCGCAATTCAGGCACTTCGAAAGGTTTGGTGATATAGTCGGTGGCCCCGGCAGAAAATGCCGCATCGACATAACGCTTGTCCGACATTGCGGTCAGCATCAGAATCGGCGTGTCGGCGTAAGATGGCAGGGAACGCACGCTTTTGGTCAGTGCGATCCCGTCCATCTCGGGCATTTGGATATCAAAGAGAAAACAATCAAACGCCTCTGCTTCGGAGGAGTTCAATAGATCAAGCGCCTCTGGGCCGGACAAGGCAGTTGTCAGCTCATGTTCACCAATCAGCTCCGCAAACTGAACAAGCAGTTCAAGAATAATAGGATCATCATCGACCGCTAGGATTTTCATCTTCTTCTCCGTTCCCTGCTTACGCCGAAAGAGCGATGTCAGGATTATCTTTCTCGTTTTCAATTTGGAGTGGAAAGATGGCCAAATTTGGGCGCATTGAGACAATACTTGAAAAAGATGGGTTTTGTTGCAAGTTTCTCAACAGACAACGGTTCAACCTTCCTGTGCCAGCTTGTTGTTCAGCCGGGCAAAAAGGTCATTCTCTTCGCTGGAGGTCAGATGGTTTCCACCGGCCTCGACGTTGATACAATCGCGCAGTTTGTCACTGGCGGATAGATTTGACCACATGCGCTGGGGAGAAACCTGTGAAAAGGTACATGTCGGCGGAACCGGTACACCGGTCTGGGTGAAATCCCATGTGGCCAACAGATTTGCCTCAAGTTCCTCGTTTAGTTTGTCCTGATCCAGACGCTTGCGGTCCATGACGGTGCCAAAGAAACGGCCATTGCCAATGTAGGACAGGTTCACATTGTGCTGGCCCAGGGTTTCAATGGCTGCAGTCCCAATCGTTTCCAGACACTGGCGGAAGGCAGGGGACCTGACAGTCCGATAAATGCCGCGCAGCCCTGATACGTTCAGCGTAAACATGGTCATTACAAAGCAGTTTGCATTGCAACGCAGCAACAGGTTCTCATGAGCAAGGATGCTGGTCATCCCGGGAACCTCAAGGTCCAGCGGCTCTTCGAACCGCAGTTTCAATGAATCACTCAGCGCGCTCATTGTGTGTTGTGCCTTGGCAAGGCTGCGGTTCAGCAGGCCGGCCATCACAACACGCCCGGTCAATTCCACCGGCTTCAACGGCTTATTGATGAAATCGGTCGCACCCGCCTCAAAGGCCCGTGCCATCAGCCCGACTTCGTTGCTGGCGGTGATCATCAGGATCGGTGTTGAACAACATTGTGTTGTCTGGCGCAGCAGCTCACACATCTGAATGCCATCCATTCCGGGCAGCATGATGTCCAGCAAGATACAGTCAAATGGCTCTTGTGACGTATGCAACGCCTCCAGACCACTTTCCGCTGAATCATACATGTGAAGATGATAACCAAGTTCCTCGGTCAAACAATCGGCAAGGAGATCAAGGATTACCGGATCATCATCTACTACCAAAATACGCATGGTTGTCGTTTCCTATTCAAGAGCGGCGCATGAAATTGAGCGCCTATGTTTACCGAAGCAAGAAACCACTCATCCCCGGCAAATCAATGACGAGGTTGTGACAACATTAAGACAACTTCAGATAGAATTTCACATAACCGCCTTAAACCCGCTGAATCTCTCAAAATTGGCCAAGTCTTTTCACAAATTTGTCCAGATTGTGAGGCACCACTGAATTCAACTTATGGTTCGCAAGGAAACAAGATGAGAATTCTCGCTGTAGATGACGACCCAGTTGTTTTAGATTTGCTGAAGGTTATCCTGAAGCAAGAAGGCCACGACGAAGTTGTTGTTGCGGGCTCTGGTCCTGCGGCACTTGATATTCTTGTGCGGGACGACAGCGGGTTTGATGTCTTGGTGCTGGATATTGCGATGCCGGGTATGGATGGCGTTGTTCTGTGCCGCGAGATCCGCAAACTGCGTTATTATGCGGACACGCCGATCATCATGCTGACTGCGCATTCCGATAGCCGCTCCATCGAAAGCGCGTTCGGGGCAGGTGCGAATGACTACATCACCAAACCATTTGACATAAAAGGCATTGGCATAAGGTTGCAGATTGCCGAACGCATGATGGCAGAAAACCGGATCACGCTGGATATCAACGCGTTGCAATCCAAACTGGATGGGCCGGAAGGGCAGCATTGTTTTGCTCTTGAGGATGCCGTTTGCCTGCGCGGTGTCAAACAACATACCGATGTGTTTTCACTGGGCAATTACCTGTCGACCATGGAACGCTACCGGGTTGATGAAACCTCTGTTTTTGCGGGGCAAATTCAGTCGTTTGATGCCCTGTACCGAAGCTGCACAGAGCAGGAGCTTGCCACTGTATTGTCGGAGGTCTGGAACAGTATTTCAGCCGCAGCCGACAACACCCGATTGCTGGGCAGCTATGTCGGATCCGGCACATTCATTTTGATTGCAGCCTGTAGTATTCAGGACGAATGGCTTGGGTTGGAACCTACGATCAAGACAATTCTGGCGGCATCGCCCTCGTTGAAAAAGGCGAGTTTGGGGTGCCCTGTCGCCGTCGTATTGGGCCGTCCTTTCCGTCCAAATGCAAGCAAGACCAAACGCGTCAAGCCGACCTTTGACCGCGCACGCCAACTGCTTCAGAAGCGTCTGGAAATGGATGCGGCCAGCGGTTGATCTTGTAGGATTGATGTCTTCTGAGCTTAGGCAAAGTGTTCAGCGATCCAGACCAGCCAGAATCCAAGTGCCAGCCAGGGACCGAATGCGATTTCCCGCCTGACAGCGTTTTTGCGCATCCGTAAAAACACCAGCCCCCCCAGTGCCGAGATCAGCAATACATAAGGTAAAGCTGCCGGGCCGAGCCATGCACCACTTGCGGCAAAAAGCTTGGCGTCGCCCAGCCCCAATCCTTCCTGCCCCGTGCGCCAGAAGTAATATTGCCCTACAGCCCAGAACAGTGCAAAGCCCAGCAGGCAGCCGAGCAGAGACGCGGGCAGTCCGATCCCCTTGTCCCCTGTTGCGAGGATCAGCCCCGCCAAGATCAATGGCAAAGTATAAACATCCGGCAGGCGAAATGTCCGAAGATCAATCCAAGAGAGCCGCGCCAGAACGAAGGTCAAAACTATTGCTTGAATATAAATCAAGCTTAACAACGCGTTGACCAGAGGCTGTCGAAACTGCCAGCCTTGCCTGAAACTAAACTGTCAGCCATCCCGTATCTCCTCATACAGATAATAAAAAATCTACAAAATGGTATCCCGTGAACCAAATGCGATGCCGTCCAATCAGGAGAGACAGATGCGATTTAAGAATAATGCTGCAAAATTTGCAATGACGGTCAGCGCGGCCGCTCTTGTTGCTTCGGCAGCAACAGCATCCTCGCACCGCGAAGCGCCGGGGATTACCGAACAGCCGAAAGTCGATGCGTCAGATTTTTACATGTTCCGCAGTTACGAACCGGGGCGTGAGGATTACGTGACCTTCATTGCCAACTACATTCCTTTGCAGGCCCCATATGGCGGGCCGAACTATTTCACGATGGATCCTGATGCGATCTATGAAATTCATATCGACAACGACGGTGACGCAGTTGAGGATGTCACCTTTCAATTTGATTTCAAAAACGAGCTTGCCAATGATGGGGGCGGTATCGCCTTGCAAATCGGGGACGCCACGGTTGCCATTCCTTTGCGCACCGCGGGCCCGTTGACGGGTGCTGCCAGTGATCCTTTGAATGAAATCGAAAGCTATACCGTGACGCATATTGCGGGCGATCGTCGCTCCGGCACAGCGACGCCGGTGACTGGCACCGGTGGTGAGACGTCTTTCAGCAAGCCGATTGATAACATTGGTGAAAAGACGATCCCTGATTACGAAGCCTATGCCAATGCGAAGATCCAGACCATCTCGATCCCAGGGTGTGAAATGCCGGGCAAGGTCTTTGTCGGGCAGCGCGCAGAAGCCTTTGCCGTGAACCTTGGAGAGGTGTTTGACCTTGTGAACTTTGTGCCGCTGGAAGGGTCTATCACGAACGACCGTGCAAATGATGATCTGGTTGACAGATTCAATGTCACCTCGCTGGCGCTTGAAGTGCCGATCAGCTGTGTGACCGGTGAAGGAAACGGCGTGATTGGTGCCTGGACCACGGCAAGCCTGCCACAGGGGAATGTCGAAGATCCGTCACCAACCTATGCGGCAACATCCGTCTATGGTGGTGCCTATGTACAGCAATCGCGTTTGTCAGCACCACTGGTGAATGAAGTTGTGATCGGCCTGCCGGATAAGGATCTGTTCAACGCGGCAGAGCCAACACAGGACGGCGCTTTGGCCACCTATGTGACCAACCCGACATTGCCTGCCTTGATCGACATCCTGTTCCGCGAACCACTTGGGGCGACCTCGAATATTGCGCCATCGAACCTGCCGCGGACCGACCTTGTGACCGCTTTCCTGACCGGCTTTCCTGGGGTGAACCAGCAGGCCACAGTCACGGCGTCTGAAATGATGCGTCTGAACACGGCCATTCCGGCCACCGTCCGCGCGGATCAAAGTGCCTTTGGCGTTGTTGCCGAAGATCTTGCCGGTTTTCCAAATGGGCGCCGTCCGGGGGATGATACCGTCGATATCGCGCTGCGTGTTGTGATGGGGGCCTTGTGTCACCCGCTGCCACTGGGTGCTGAACTGGGCATCGAAGGGGCGGTGGAAGATACCGACAGCGACATGATCAATCTGGGTCTTTGTGCCCCGGAAGATGCGCCCGTGGGCAACGCGCCGTTCATTGATGGTGCGCCGATTTCGGCGGCTGAATTGCAGAATGTGTTCCCCTACCTGAACACACCTCTGCCCGGCGCAACCAACTAAGAAGGAGTTGATATGAGACTGAAATCAAAATCCTCTGTGGTGCTTGCCGGTGTTCTGTTTGTTGCCGCCTGTGGCAGTTCCGCTGTTGCGGTTGCGGGTATTGACGCCCTTGGCAGCGCCTTCCGCGCCATGTTTGATGCGGATCGCAATGCAGAGCCTGTAGACGCGCAAAGCGTCGACATTGCGGTCAGCCTGACAGCAGAACCCTTCAATCCCTAAACGGTTGAGAACAAACAACGAAATACGGCCTCCCTTTCGGGGGGCCGTTTAATTTGTGGCTATGTCGGGATCTTCATACAGAAAGCGGCGCTCTACAATCTCCACTGCTTTTTCTCCTCGCGCATTGCGGCGGACGACAACAGATTGCATCCTGATCTGCGCCTCCCCGGCGGTTGCCAGAATATCGACAAGATAGGCATTTGAGGTGAAGCCGCTGTTTTGCGGACGCAGGGCACCGACATTGCGCAGCGCTTCCCGCGACAGCGCCCCGCGGCTCTCACGTGTTCGGATCAGCTGTGCGGTTTGGCTTCGGTTTTTCAGCATCACATTCAGCAGGAACGGATTGACCGAGTTCAGATTGATTGTCCCCGGAACGGGCAAGGCAGTTACATGTGGGGCAATTGCTGACAGTGTTTCCTGTGAGACACCGTAGTTTTCCAGATCTTCCAGCTTTGCCACGGGTCCAATGGCGGCTAGAACCCGCGCGATCCGGTTGGCCATTTCGGGCGGTTGTTCAACCGCGACCATCAGGCGGCGTGCAAAATCCTGCGTGCCGGCGGTCACATCCATCAGCAGGTTCACGTCGAACTTGGCTTGCAGATCGGTGATCTGTACAGAGAACCGGCCGGTGGGCAGCAGCACCTCATCCTGTATCACGCTACGCGCCCATGGTTCGTTAAAATGGTCTGTTTCCGGGGCGTCATCCAGATCACGACGCAGGGCATCGACCACGCTGGCCTCTGCCCCCATGGCGATCTGCGTCACCACGGAGGCATCCGCCGCGCGGGCGATGCGGTCTAGCGCGGCCTCCTGACTGGAGATCAGCAAGACCATCAAGCCGCCTGCAATCGCCAGCACGACCAGCACATTGACCAGCACCACACCGCTGTCTTTCTTGCGCTGGTTCATTTGCCTCGTCCTGCGGGCAGGGGGAACAGACGGGTCAGGGAGCCGGTACCTTCCACCCCATCGCGCCAGATGCCAAGAGTCAGCTCAGCAGCCAGTGGCCGGGTTCGCGGGTCCAGCGCGACTGGTGGCCAGACGGCGTGCCAGCTTTTGCTGTGATCCAACAGGCGCCATTGTATTGTGGCCACCCCTGAAAGCAGGTGCTGATCAACCGGCAGGCTGGTGCCAAGATCAACGCGGCGGATCATGGTGGTGTCCTGCAAGGAAAGTGTGATTTTAAAGGGGCGGGGTGCTCCGGTACGTTGAAACGCTAGCGCGTCGTCGCCTAATGTCATTTGCGCCCATGTGACCTGTGCCAGATCACGTGAAATTACCAGAAAGGCGCGGTCCAGTTCGGCCAGCCGGTCCAGCCTGCCATCGGTGCGCTCACCGGTGCGGGCGACCGTGTTCAGCACGGCCAGACCGGCGATGCCGATCAATGCAAATATCGCCAGAGAGACCAGCACTTCGATCAGGCTCAGCCCTGTTTCGGGGCTGCGTCCTTTGCTCATACCGAGGTGCTGCCGATCAAGCTGAATTCACCTGCGCCAACCTTGAGAACGCCCAGACCCCTTTCGCACAAGCCGGATTTTTGAAACCGATAGGGGCCGACAACCCCGGTGAAACCCTCCTTGCGCGTCAGTCCCTTTGCCGACAATTGGTCGGACTGCCCCAGAATGCGCAGCAGTTCGATCGCGTCAAAGGTCAGCCCGCTGATGATGCCGCCGGGTTTACCAGCAGCTTTGGAAAACGCATCGTCAAAAGCGGCAAAGCGCAGCGGATCAGGGGCGGCAAACCATGCATCGCGAAAAGCGGCACGGCCTGACAGGTCCAATGCCGACCATTGTGTCGAGCCCAAAAGCTGGATGCCCTGACCGCGCAAAGCCTGCGCAAAAGGTTCAAGCGTTGCATCCGCAGCGGGCAGATAGACCGCATTCGGCAGCCCCCCGGCGGCACGCAGTGCGGCCAACAGGTCATCGGCGTTTTGCTGGACCAGGGCCGGGCGCATCGACAGGCCAAGGGCACGCCCGGTTTTTTCAGCCGCCGCTGCTGATTGTGCGCCAAAAGCCCCCGGCGGGACAATGACAGCGACCTCGCGCAGATTGCGCTGTGCGGCAATCGACAGGATCGCCTGTGCGGATTGTGTGGGCGTGACGCCAAACACATAGGTGCCACCCCCAGCCTGTGCCTCGTTATTGGACAGGGTTACTAAGGGCACACGAACTGCTTTGCCCACCGCTTCCGCCTGTGCGCTGAACACCGGCCCGACAATCATCTTGGCACCTGCAGCAACGGCCGCCTGTGCGGCGGCAACAGCGGTTTCCGGGGTCGATCCGCTGTCGATGATCTCAATCCCGATGCCCGGCCCGCCGCCAAGGGTTGCGGCGCTTTGCAATGTCTGGCCTAACTCGGCAGAGGCACCTGAAAGTGGCAATAGCAGCGCGGATTTCTGTGGCCCGCCACTGTTTCGCGATGCACCGCTTGCAGGGAAGGCAACTTGCCCGCAACCTGCCCCAAGGGAGACCAGAGATGCCGCAGAAAGACCCGCCAAAAGCCGCCGTCGTGACGGGCCGGGGGCCGTTCCATATCTTGTTGCGCTGGGGGGCTGGATTGGTTTTGGCATGTGGGATCCTCGTCTCACTGGCAGGCATCCTTGGGGTATGGATGCCGGTAAGTCTGTTTACACGACACTTGAATTTGGCACCAGCCGTGGTGGCGGTTTACGGCAACCTGCGCACCGGTCGCGCGGTGCTGAAGGGCGGCTATCAGCTGGACTGGAACAGCCGCGTCAAAGTGTTCCCGCTGCCTCATCTTGCCACCGGCTTTACGCTGGCCGGTGATGACACGCGGGTAGATGGTATTGTGCAGACCGGGATGCGGGGCATCGCGGTACAAGACGGCAATGGCCGGGCCGGACCGGGGTTGACCCAATTGGTGCCGGGTGCATGGGCATGTGATATGACTGCCCGTCTTCGTGATGTCGGGATGCGCTGGGGCTGGCGTAGGGTTACCGCGACGGGAGAGATAAGCACACCTGCGGGGCGCTGCGAAAAGACCCAGCGCGAGATTGCGATGCCACCTCTGATCTTGCGCTTGCGCAGTTTGGGGGAGGATGGGGTGGTGACCCTGACGGGAGCGCAGTCGGCCGAACTGGCACAATTTCGTGTCAGCCGCGCGCGGACGTTGGGCATTCTGCTGCACCCAGCGGCAGCGGAGGTGTTTCCACAATTGCCCCGTGGCGGCCCGATCCGCCTGACGCTGCCGTTCTGATCACCCTGCAAGCGCATTCAACCCCACAATCGGCATCAGGATCGACATTACCAACAGCATGACGATCCCACCCATCACCAGCAGGACGGCAGGTTCAACCAATGCGACAATCGCCGTCACCGTCGCCTTCAACGATGCCGCCTGATCCCGTGCCGCACGGTCCAGACTATCCCCCAGTTTGCCCCCCGCCTCGCCACTGGCAATCATCGCAACCAACATTGGGGGAAAGACGCCGGCGGCCTCGACCGATTTCGACAGCACCGCACCATCCTGCACGTTCTGTGTGATCTGTGCGACGCGGGCGCAGATATAGCGGTTTGGCACCGTCCCCGCCGCCGCAGCCAATGCGTCGGAAAGAGGGACACCCGATTGCACCAATGTCGCCAAAGTGCCTGAAAACTGCGCCGCATTCAGCCGCAGGGTCAAGGCACCGATCCCCGGTGCGCGGGTCAGCCATCTGTCCCAGCGCAGGCGCATTGCTGGCTGCCGCAAAACCGCCAGCATGCTGACAATGGCCGCTGCCATAATGCCCGCGCTGATCAACCCCCAGCGTTGCAACCAGTCCGACACGGCAATCAATCCACGGGTCAGGGCCGGCAATTCCGCCCCCCGCGCCGTGAACACCCGCACAATATCCGGCACCACAAAAGTCAGCAGCGCCACAATGACACCCAGAGACACCAGTGCCAAAAGGGCAGGGTAGATCAACGCCAGTTGTAAGGTCTGGCGATTGCGGGCGCGGTCCTCGATATGCACGGCGAGATGTTCCAACACCTGTGGCAGTTTACCGGCGCTTTCCCCCGCCCGCACGGAGGCGCGGTAATACTCGTCAAAGCTGCCTGATGCATCCTCAAGGCTTTCGGCAAAACTGCGCCCGTCAATGATTGCGCTGCGCATGTTCAACAAAAGTGAGATATCCCGCGCGCCCTTCATCTGATCCGCGACTATCTTGATCGCATCCTCGATCCGCACCCGCGCACCTGCCAGCGTGGCCAGTTGGCGGGTGACCAGAACCTGTTTTTTCAGCGCCATCCGATGCGGCCTTAGGCCGGTCGCCGCCCCCGCCCGTTGTTGTGTCGCCTCTACCGAGAGCGGCAGCAGCTTGCGTTTGCGCAATTGCGCACGGACGGCGGTTTCATTCGCGGCCTCCAACAAACCCTTGAATTTTTTGCCCGCCGGATCAACCGCACGGTAGAGGAATGCAGGCATCCTAACTGCCCCCTGCCAAACCGTCATCGCGCACCGCGCGGGCAACTTCCTGCACTGTGCTTAACCCGTCACGGATTTTCTGCGCCCCGTCTTGCAGGATGCCGGGTGCGGTTTTGCGGGCTTCACTGGTCAGATCGGCCTCTGACGCGCCCTCGTGGATCATTGTCTCAAGCCCGGGGGTCATGGTGATGATCTCGTAAACCGGCACGCGTCCGCGATACCCGGTGCCGCCGCATGTGTCACAGCCCTTTGCCGCAAACACCTGGGTTCCGACAGGCAATGCACCAGAGAGCAAGGCGGCCTCTGCGGCGCTGACCTGATGGGGCACCCGGCAATCGGGGCACAGTTTACGCACCAGTCTCTGTGCCATCAATCCGAGCAGCATCGGGGCCAGCAAAAAGCGCTCCACCCCCATATCAATCAAACGCGAAACGGCACCAATGGCTGTGTTTGTGTGCAGGGTCGACATGACAAGATGCCCGGTCATCGCACTTTCTACAGCGATCTTTGCGGTTTCACCGTCGCGGATTTCCCCAACCATAATGACATCCGGGTCTTGCCGCAAAATGGCACGCAAGCCGCGGGCAAAGGTCATCTCGGTCTTGGCATTGACCTGAATCTGCCCCACGCCGTCCATCGAATATTCTATCGGATCCTCAACCGTCAGGATGTTGCGTTGGCGGTCATTCAGCGCATGTAGTGCAGCATAAAGCGAAGTGGTTTTGCCCGATCCGGTAGGGCCAGTCACCAGAACCAGACCTTCGGGGGCCGTGATGATCTGGTTAAATACCGCACTGTCACGTTCGCTCATGCCCAGATGGGCGATGCCCAGTTGCGTTTGCCCGCGATCCAGCAGGCGCAGCACCACCCGTTCGCCAAATTGCGATGGCAGGGTAGAGATCCGCACATCCAACTCGTAGCTGCCCACCCGCAAGCTGACACGCCCGTCTTGCGGCAGGCGTTTTTCGGCAATATCCAGCTTGCCCATCACCTTCAGCCGGCTGGACAATTGCGGTGCCAATGCGCGGCGGGGTTCAAGCACTTCGCGCAACACACCGTCGACCCGAAACCGGACCACCAGCCGCTTTTCCTCAACCTCGATATGGATATCTGATGCGCCATCCTTGACCGCTTCCAGCAGCAAGGCGTTGATCAGCCGGACCACGGGGGCGTCGTCCTTCTGATCCAGCAGATCATCCACACTGGCCGCAGTTTCGGCCAAGGCGCTTAGATCATCACTGCCGTCTTCGGCCATGTTCGCCGCTTCTGATGCGCTGTCGCGGTAGGTTGCTGAAAGCGCCTTGTCAAAATCTGCCGCCTCAATCGTTTCAAAACGGATCAGCTGACCGGCGATGCGTTGCGCCTCTATCAAAGCAGGCAAGGCGGCATCCGGTAGATGGCGGCAAATGGGTGCGGCGTCCGGCGCCTCCTTGCTGCTCAGCAGCACACCCTGCGCTTTGGCGAAACTATAACCCAGTACGGCCCCCGTCATCTTGCGTCCTCCAGTGTCATGCGCAGTGTGATCTGGCCCGGTTCCGTCAGGCGTGACATTTCTATTGCCAAGACCCGCACACCATCCCGTGCTTCCAATGACGCGATCCATGCGCTGGCCTCGGCATAGCCGACTTTCGCAACAGTCACCCGCAGCTGCGCGCCTTCGGGATCCAGACGGGCCAGCGGAATACCGGCGGCTTCGGCGCTTTGGGTAATGCGAGGGGCAAGCGGTGTGGCGTCGGCCTGAAGGGCAACGGGGGGCGGGGTGCCAGTGTCGGCCCTGCGGGCAATCTCGATCAGGCTCAGATACCGCGCGATACGGCTGTTTTGCAGGGCGCGGTCCATCGTGATCGGCTGCCAGACGTAGAGCCACGCCCCAAGCACCAGAAGCAGCGCGGCGCCGCCTGCAAGCAGGATCTGTTCCCGCAGGGTGAGTTGGGCAAATGCCTTCACGGGCGCACCGTCAATTCAGCCCGCGCAGCACCCGCATCCGCAGTTGCAGAGCCGCTGCTAACCCGCAGCCCCGCCGCTTTGAGACTGGCCTCAGCCTGTTGCAGGGCGTCAAGTCCGGGGGCTTCGACTGTCAGGCGCAATATATCGTCGGCCCATGCCAATTGGCGGAACTGGACTGTGCCCTCCTGCGCCAGCAACGCCTGCGACACGCGATCCATCAGCGGTAAAAACGCGGATCCGCGCCGGGGTTGGTTCAGGGCGGTGAGCTGGCGTAAGGTCAACGAAGGGTCCGCTTCCACGGAGGCATTTGGCAGACGGGCGGCAAGGCTGGCAGACGCCTGATTTTTCAGATCATCCGCAATGGCGCTTTGTGCGCGCGCATCAGCGGCTGCAATGGCCAGATGCCCAATTGCGGCAAATGCAATGCTGGCGGCCAGCAGCTTCAGCGGCCGCAGCAGCCCGCGGGAAGGTTGATGAACCCCTTGCCGAAGGTCAAAGACAGCAAGATCAGCGACCGGGGGCAGCCCGTCTTGCGATCTGTCCAGCCAGCGCATCCCCTCGGGCAAAGACGCCCCAAAGCTTTCGACCTCTGGCATTTCGGCGCGGTGCCAAAGCGTGACCAACATGTCGCTGCGGGCTGCAAAACCGGTGCCATCAGACACCCGTACCAGGGTTCTGTCCCACTCCCGGAATGCCCGCCAGCTGTGCCGCCCCGCTTCATCTGGCTGGCCCGGTGCAATCAGCATTTGTTCCGCTACAAGGGCACGGTCAGGCGTGGCACTGATACGTCTGGCAAAATCGTCAGCATCCAATGTTGCCGCCAGATGCCGCGCCTCCGGCGTTCTACCGCAAAGGGCGAAATGGGTTTGTTCAATCGGGCACCCAACAGTTTCTTCCAGCGCAAACGGCAGGGCGGCAAGGCGCTGGCGGGCGGAGCGCACCGGTAAATCAAGCGCATGCAGGGTGACCAGCTCGGCCGGAATAATCTCGATCAGCTGTTTTTGATCTGGTGCGACCAGCTGTGTCAGGGGCCGAAATGCGGGCTGAATATGGGGCGGAACCGGCGGCGGCTGGTCAAGTTTCTTGGCCCCGTCTAAATCTTCGAAAAGACCGGTATCATTTTGATTTAACTGTGTTTTATTTCTTTTCACAGTGGGTTTCTATGCTAGGGTCCAAAGCGGGGATTCTTGGCGGCTTTCCTTATCTGATGACGGTGACACTACCTATAAAACGGATCAGACAGGGGAAGAGTTTCACGATGTTGCATAAATTTGGCATCAGCAAACCCAAAAAGAAGCGGGACCCGCAGGCAGGCGTGACCTTGATCGAGATGATGGTTGTGCTGGTGATCATTGCGGTGGTCGCGGCCATGGTTGTGCCGAATGTGATCGGGCGACCGGATGAGGCGCGGGTGACCGTGGCGCAAAGTGATTTGCGCTCTATCGCCGGGGCGCTTGAAATCTACCGGCTGGACAACCGCAGCTATCCCACCACCGCACAGGGGCTTTCAGCCTTGGTCGAACGTCCCACCGTGCCACCGGAACCTGTCAGCTGGGCTTCTGACGGGTATCTGAGTGTGATGCCGCAGGATCCTTGGGGTGTGCCATATGTGTATCGGTTTCCCGGCGAAGCTGGCCGGTTTGATCTGATCACCCTTGGCGCTGACGGGCAACCGGGCGGCGAGGGGGCTAATGCCGATATTGCCTTTGGTGCGGCACAAGCGGCCAATGGGTAATGCCCGGTTAAAAGACAGCGGTGTGACCTTGATTGAGGTGCTGATCGTGCTCGTCCTGATTGGCGTCAGTGCCGGGGTGGTGACCTATGCCCTGCCGTCGGCCCGTGCTGCGCGCACGATTGAGCAGGAAGCGGATTTGCTGAGCGCACGGATAAACCTTGCGGCAGAACGCAGCCTGATCAGTGGTCAGCATTATCGGCTGGACTGGACCGTGGCGGGCTATCGGTTTTTGCAATGGCAGGGCGGGGCATGGACAGTCGCCGCTGCCGCGCCGCTGAATGAGGAACATCAATTGGCTGGCGGGGCGCTCCTGTCGCAAACTGGCGGTGACCGTCAGGGCAATCTACGGATCACACCTGATTTAGTGCCGTCCGCCGAAGGGGTCGCGCAACTGCGGCTTGTGGCGGGGGGTGTTCAACAGTTGATCACCTTTGACGGCTTTGCCGCCCAAACGGGGCAGGGGGGCTCATGACAGAGCAACGCATGCCAGACGCCGGTTTTACTTTGATCGAGACTCTCGTGGCCCTGACGGTGCTTGCTGTAGGAGCGATGACATTGTTGACTGGTGTTGAGCGTCATGCGGCGGGCACGCGGGGCTTGTCAGACCGGGTTGTGGCACGATGGGTGGCAGAGAATGCCATTGCGGCAACATCACTGGGGCTGGCGATGGAGGGCCGCTGGCACAACGCACTTGGGGTGGATTGGACCGTGCGGCAAGACGCCCGCGCCTTGCCCGGTTCGGGATTACATGCGGTGACAGTGCGGGTTGCGGATGCAGCGGAGGGGGCGGATGCATCATTGGTCACCCTGACCGGCTATCTTACCCTGAAGGGAGGCGTGCAATGACAGCAAGGCACCTATGGCTGGTCAGTTTCTTTGTCGCTCTGGCGTTGCTGGCGTCACTGGTGTTTGCGGCGACCCGGCTTGGCTGGCATCTTTCCGGGCATACGGATGTCTTGCCCATGGAGGTAAGTGCGCCGCCCGTCGATCAATCGATGGAAGCGCCACGTGACATCAATGCGATCCTTGCGCTGGCCCCATTTGGCCAAGCTGTTGCAGTGGCGCAGACCGTAGCCCCCGCAAACGCGCGGCGGCGGTTGGACCTTGCGTTGCGTGGTGTGCTTGTTGACCCTGATCCAGAACAATCGCGGGCATTTGTGCTGGCCGCAGGAAGCACCTCGGTCTTTCGCATTGGTGAGATGGTTCAATCTGCCGAATTGGTTGCGATCAACGCAGATACGATCACGTTAAAAGACGGTGGCGCGTTGTTGATTGTTGGATTTGACGGTGTGGTGACTGGCGACAGCGCCGCCCCTTCACAGACAGCGGAGCCAGAGGTGGGCGATCCGAACGATCCATTTGCCAGACTGGCCGCTGCCCTTGTGCCCGGCCATGGCTCGATTGACCTGCGCGAGGCACCGCCGCCAGAGACCACAGAGGAGTACATTAACCTGTGGCGTGGCCGGATCACCCAGAACCCGCAGGCGGCGATGGACAGCGTGGGTGTTGAGCTTGTGGACAACGGGTATCGGATCAAGGCAGCCCCCAACATCGGGGTCACTTTGGCTGGGCTAAGGCCCGGTGATGTGGTAACGCGGTTGAACGGACAGGCTGTTGGGGATCTCGACAGTGATCGCCTGCTATATGACGATGTAGCAGCATCCGGCATCGCACGGCTGGAAGTGGTGAGGGACGGTCAGGCATTATTGCTGACCTTTCCGCTGAGATAATGAGGATGGGGAGGAGCAGCATGCGCAGATTGACCGCCCATCTTGTACTTCTGGTATTCTTGTTGCCTTCTGCGCTTTGGGCGCAATTGGACAATGCCAAGGCTGATTTCGTGATCAACCTGCGCAATGCTGAAATTTCCGTGCTGGCCGAACAAGTGTCTGAAATCACCGAACGCACATTGGTGATCAACCCTGGCCTTGCAGGGGATGTAACGATGATCTCTGCCAAACCCCTAACTCAGGCAGGCGTCTGGTCCTTGTTTCAATCCATGCTGCGGGTGCGTGGTTTTGTGGCGGTTGAGGCCGGGGTGATCTGGGAGATTGTCCCCGAAACCCAATCCGTTGCCAAAGGAGGTGCTGCCGGTGCCGGTAGTCCGGCAGGAGATCAGGACGTGGTCACCAAACTGGTGCCGCTCGCGCGGCTGCCTTCTGCCGAGGCGGTGCGGGTGCTGCGCCCGCTGGTGGCCCAGAACGGATATATCGAGGCGCTGACAGATCCGAACGCCATTATCATTACCGACACGCAGGCCAATGTGGACCGCATTGTTGCCATCGCCCGCACATTTGACACGCCCGAGGAACAGCGCACCGAGGTGATCCGATTTGCCTTTGCCGAGGCAGAGACGGTGGCGCAAGCCATGACCGAGGTGCTTGGATCTTCTGGGACGGGGGCAAAAATCTCTGTTGATACGGCTTCCAATCTGCTGCTGGTACGCGGCACGGAGGGGGACATCAGCCAGATCAGGCAGCTTGCCCGTGACCTTGACGTCGCCCCGCGCAGCAATCCAAGAGTGCAAAAACGCACACATCTTTATGCATTGAAATACGGCGATGCCGAGGTTGTCGCCGCCATTGTTGCAAACACCCTGCAAGGGGGCGCGGATATTGCCAATCCGGTGGCGCAGGCGGTGGAGGGTGATCAGGTGCCCTTGCCATCCGGCCCGGCGCCAGAGGTCTCCGTGCAGGCCTCGACTGAAACAAATTCCATTGTTATCCGTGGCACGGCGACCCAAATTCAGGAAGCCACCAGCCTGATTGCAGCGCTGGACCAGCGGCCTGCGCAAGTGATGATTGAGGCCGCCATTGTCGAAGTCTCCGGTGAGGTTGCCGAACGGCTTGGTGTGCAACTTGGCCTTGGCGAGAATATTCCTCGCGGCGGCATTGCGGCGACGTCCTTTGGTAACGGTGGCACCTCGCTTGGCAATGTCCTGAGCGCCCTAGGCGTCAGTCAGGCATCGGGTCTGGCCAGTGGTCTGACATTGGGCGGCGCAGTCGATAACTTTGGTATTCTGGTGCAGGCGCTGTCGCAATCAACACAGGCCAATCTGCTGTCAACACCATCAATCACCACCACGGACAATAAACCGGCGACCATTGTGGTGGGCCAGAACGTTCCGTTCCGCACCGGATCTTTTGCGACGGATGGCAATACGGCCACGCCCTTCACCACCATCGAGCGGCGCGATGTCGGTATCACCATGCAGGTGCTGCCGCGTGTGACCTCGAACGGGGTTGTGCGGCTGGACATTTCGCAGGAGGTCTCGAGCCTTGTGGATGCAAATGTCGAAGGAGCGGCCGATCTGGTGACAAATCGGCGGGTAATCGAAACCACGGTGCAAGCACAGGACGGTGGCACCATTGTGCTGGGCGGGTTGATCACCGACGACAGCAGCGCGGTCAATGGCAAGGTTCCGGGGCTAGGCGATACGCCAATCATCGGCGGGTTATTCCGCTCGCGCAGCAAAAGCCAGACCCGGCGCACCCTGTTTGTCTTTATGCGCCCCACGGTCATCGACAGCCAGCACAAGGCGACAGCAGTGGCACAACGCCAGTTCAAACGGATCCGCAAGGCCGATGCCGCGGAACCGCCACGCAGCCTGTTGAAAGAACGCAAAGTCGAACGGCTGCCGCTGGAGATCAACGGGCTGTATTGAGGGCGGGTTTTACACCACCCAGATTGCTACCCCGACAGCAAACGCAGGAAAAGGCACTGTCGAAGGACTACATGCAGCGCCTTTTCTGGATAGAGAACTCCCCTTTTACATGTCATCGGTTCAATTAATAAACCGATGTATTGAAAAATTGATTGCGTTGGCCGCGCTAATCGTCAAGCTTCTGAGAAGCAGAACCTTTTCAAGAAAGCGGATATGTCTGTCGTTGCCAAAGCCCTCGCATTGCTGAACCACTTTTCCGTGGAGTGTCCCGAAATCGGCCTGTCGGATCTGTGCCGTGCGGCTAAACGTGACAAGGCCACGACCTATCGTCATCTCACAGCGCTGCAGGATCTGGGGTTTGTGGAACAGAACCCGCGCACCAAATCCTATCGGATTGGCCCTGCCGTCCTGCATCTGGCGGATCTGCGCGAAGCTACCGTGCCACGGCGCAGCGGTGCCCTTGCTCCTCTGCAAACACTTGCGGATGCCATTGGTGAAACCGCACATGTTTCCGTGCTGTCCGGTCACACGCTGCATGCCCTGGCCTTTTGTGAATCGAATTTGCACAGCACACGTGCGGTGATCGACCTGCAGACCCTGCCGCTGCATGCCACGGCATCGGGACTGTGCGTTTTGGCCTTTGGCCCGCCAGAGTTGATGCCCGTCGCAACAGCGGGGTTGGCGGCGTTCACCTCTCATACCGCCGCCACAGAGGAGCAGCTGCAAGTGCTGGTGGATGCCGCCGCCACACAGGGGTTCGCCATCTCGGATCGCGGGCTTGAGGCGGATATTCACGGGCTTGCCGTGCCGGTCTTTGACCACACAGGCCAAGTGGCGGGCAGCGTTGCGGTGGCCAGTGTCTCAAGCCGGATCACGCCTGCCCGTATACAGGAAACCAAACATCAGCTTGTCAAAGCCAGTCAGGACATCACCCATAATTGGGGCGGACGGGTGCCGCCGAAGGTTCAGGCGCTTTGGGATGCAACATTAACCTCTGACAGCAAAAAGGCCCTTACATCATGAAAGATTCCAATTTTCTGAAAGAGAACAACGCACGCCATTTCTGGCATCCCATGACTTCGCCCGAAGACAGTATGACAGAACCGCCCAAAATCATCGTATCCTCTGAAGGGGTGCGGATCCGTGATATTGATGGTCATGATACTGTTGATGCTGTGGGCGGCTTGTGGAACGTCAATCTTGGTTACTCCTGCCAGCCGGTGAAAGATGCCATTTCCAGCCAGCTGCAAACCCTGCCGTATTATTCGACCTTTCGCGGCACCAGCAATGATGCGGCGATTGAACTGTCTTATGAGCTGGCACAGTTTTTTGCCCCCGACGGGTTAAGCCGTGCGTTTTTTACCTCTGGGGGGTCGGATTCCATCGAAACTGCTTTGCGGCTGGCCCGCCAGTATCACAAGCTGCGCGCAGAGCCGGGGCGCACCAAGTTTCTAAGCCTTAAGAAAGGTTATCACGGCACCCATATGGGCGCGGCAAGCGTCAACGGGAATGCCAATTTCAGGGCGGCATATGAACCCTTGATGCCCGGCTGTTTTCACATTCCGGCCCCCTATACCTATCGCAATCCCTTCAATGAAACCGACCCTGCCAAGCTGGCGCAGCTTTGTGCAAATGCGCTGGAAGACGAGATCGCATTTCAGGGGGCCCATACCATCGCAGCCATGGTCATTGAACCGATCCTCGGGGCAGGCGGGGTGATTGTACCACATCCCAGTTTCGCGCCAATGGTTCAGGAGATTTGCAACCGCCACGGTATCTTGTTGATCACAGATGAGGTGATCACCGCCTATGGGCGCACCGGTGCATGGACCGGGGCCCGCCTGTGGGGCATCAAGCCGGATATGATGGCGACAGCCAAGGCGATCACAAACGGGTTTTTTCCTTTCGGTGCTGTGATGCTGGGGGATCGGATGATTTACGCCTTCGAGGGCAATCCGGCAGCCAAAATCGGGCACGGCTATACCTATTCCGGCCATCCGGTCGGGGCGGCGGCTGCATTGGCCTGTCTGGCAGAAACCAAACGGCTGAATGTTGTCGAAAACGCCGCCGCGCGGGGCACGCAGATCTATGAAGGCTGCAAGGCGCTGATGGAAAAACACGAGATCATTGGTGACGTGCGTGGCGGCCACGGGTTGATGACAGCGATTGAACTGGTCAGCGACCGCGCCACGAAAAAGCCGATAGATGGCGCACGGGCAGGGGTGGTTCAGGACGTGGCCTATCAGAACGGCGCCATGGTGCGGGTATCGGGGCCGAACATCATCCTGTCACCGCCGCTGGTACTGACGCAGGCGGATGCGGATGTGATCCTTTCGGCGCTGGATGCTGGGCTGGCCGCGGCCTAGAGCTGGCGAATGCGGTTAGGTCTCTAGCCCAAGGATCGCGCGGGCCTGTTGCCATGTGGCGACGGGGCGCTCGTATTTCTCGCACAGATTGACCGTGCGCTGCACCAGCGCCGCGTTCGACGGGGCAAGGCGTTCACGATCCAATCGTATGTTATCTTCTAGGCCGGTACGGGTGTGACCACCTTTGGCAATAGACCATTCATTGATGGTCAGCTGGGCCGGTCCAATGCCTGCGGCACACCATTGCGCATCAGGCGCAAGCCGTTTCAGCGTTTCAATATAGAAATCAAAGATCGGCTCATCCGCCGGCATCGCGTTTTTCACCCCCATGACAAATTGCACGTAGAGCGGCCCCTTGAGCCGCCCATCCGCGGCCATTCTTGCCGCATGTACAATATGCCCAAGATCAAAGGCTTCAATCTCGGGCTTCACCTTATGGGTGATCATCTCAGCGGCCAGCCAATCGACCAGATCGGGGCTGTTTTCATAGACCCGTGTGGGAAAGTTGTTTGACCCCACCGTCAGGGAGGCCATGTCGGGTGTAAGTGGCAACATGCCACCACGTTCACGCCCTGCGCCGGACCGCCCGCCGGTCGAGAATTGCACAATCATGCCGGGGCAGTGTTTTTCCAAACCTACTTTCAACGCCGCAAAACGTTCAGGGTCAGAGGTCGGCTTGCCCGCATCATCACGCACATGGCAATGGGCGATGCTGGCCCCGGCTTCAAAAGCCTGTTGGGTGCTTTCAATCTGTTCGGCGATGGTGACCGGCACTGCGGGATTGTCGGCCTGTGTCGGCACAGATCCGGTGATGGCGACACAGATGATACAGGGGTTGGTCATGGCGTCCTCAGATATCAAAAAAGATGGTTTCATCCGGCCCTTGCAAATGGATGTCGAACCGGTAACTGCCATTTGCCTGTTGTTTGGCAAGCAGGGTTGGCACACGGTTTTGATGTTCGATCCGCGTCAGGATCGGATCCACGGCATTCGCGGCGGCCTCGTCTTCGAAATAGATCCGGGTGTGCAGGCCGATGTTGATCCCGCGGGCCACAATCCATGCGGTGATATGGGGTGCCTGCATGCGCCCATCGGGAAAGGGCACCGCACCCGGTTTGACGGTCTCAAAGGTGAATTCGCCAGTCTCCATATCCCCCGGTGAACGGCCCCAGCCGGTGAAATTAGGATCAGCCGTACCGCGTGTTTCATTGGCGGAGGCAAACAGACCCGCCGCATCGGGTTGCCAGATTTCGATCATCGCATCGCGCAACGGTGTGCCGGTGCCATCATAGACAATGCCCTTGATGGTGATCTCGGTGCCCTGTACCGGGCCGGTCTTCATCGAGGTGCCAAGGTCACCACCGTAAATCTCAATGCCGGTAAAGTTGGGTGTGCAGCCGATATGCACATAGGGCCCCGCCGTCTGGCTGGGGCTTTCGCGCAGATGGTTCAAAGGTTGTACCATGATCACAGCCCCTCCTTGCGGTTCTCGAAATAGGTTTGCCGCCGGCCGCGCAGCACGATGTCGAATTTGAACGCACGGCTGTCCATCGGGACAGTGCGGTTCATGTCCAGGGGCGCGGTCAATGCGTCAATCGCCGCTTGCGTTTTAAGGATTCCGACGATGGGGCACAGTTTGATATGCGGATCCCCTTCGAAATACATCTGGGTGATCAGACGCTGGGCAAAACCATGCCCGAAGATCGAGAAATGGATATGGGCAGGGCGCCAATCGTTCATGCCGTTGGGCCAGGGGTAGGGGCCGGGTTGGATGCTGCGGAATTCGTAACTGCCGTCCGCGCCGGTGATGGTGCGCCCACAGCCGCCAAAGTTGGGGTCCAGCGGTGCCAGATAGCTTTCTTTCTTGTGACGATACCGCCCGCCCGCATTGGCCTGCCAGACCTCCAGCAAGGCACCGGGCACACCGCGACCGTTTTCATCCAAGACCCGCCCATGCACGATGATGCGCGGGCCAATCGCGCTTGCACCATCCTGCGCGTAGTTGTGGATCAGATCGCTGTCCTGTGGGCCCAGCATGTGATGGCCAAACATCGGCGCGGTTTCTTCGCTAAGCGTGCTGGGGAAGGACAAAAGCGCGGCCTGCGGGCTGCGTTTGATGCTGGTTTTATAAGGCGGGGTCAGCGCCTCGGGCTGCCAGTTGCGGTCGCGAGGGATATAGCCGCCGGTTTTGGCGGGCATGTCGGCACTGCTCATAAAGGGACTCCCATCTCGGCAAAGGTCTGTTTGGCCAGTTTAATCGCATGGTTGGCTTTCGGCACACCCGCATAGACCGCCACATGCATAAACGCCTGCATCACATCCTGCGGGCTGGCACCTGTATTGGCCGTGGCGCGGATGTGCATCGGGATCTCCTCAAAGTTGCCGGTTGCAGCCAGCAAGGACAGGGTCAACATCGAACGCTCGCGGTCACTGATGCTGTCATTTGACCACAATGTGCCCCAGGCCCCTTCGGTAATCATGTCTTGGAATGGGGTGTCAAACGTTGTGCGACTGGCCTCTGCACGGTCTACATGGGCATCCCCCAGAACCCTGCGCCGGGTGGTCATGCCTTTTTCGAAACGATCCGACATTGTCGATCTCCCTTGTAAACCGATCTGGAGGCGTTGTTCAGTTGGCCCTCAATAGGGCAGCCCGACATAGTTTTCCGCCATCGCCTGTTGCGCAGCCTTATTGGTGCGCAGGAATTCTATTTCTGCAACCTGCATTTTCAGGTCGAATGGTGTTTGATCCGGGTAGCTGTGCATCAGAGAAGAGAACCACCAGCTGAACCTTTCTGCTTTCCAGACGCGGGCCAGTGCCTTTTCAGAATAGCTGTCGATGCCATTGGTGCTGTTGTTTTCGTAAAAATCACGTAACCCATCATAAAGGTAGTGCACATCCGATGCGGCAGTGTTCAGCCCCTTGGCCCCTGTTGGTGGAACAATATGCGCAGCATCACCGCAAAGGAACAGCCTGCCCCAGCGCATGGGTTCGGTGACAAAGGACCGCAGCGGCGCGATGGATTTCTCGATACTGGGGCCGGTGACCAATTTATTCGCCTGTTCTTCGGGGATGCGGCGTTTCAGCTCCTGCCAGAAGGCGGCATCTGTCCAGTCTTCAGGCCGATCTGAAGACGAACACTGAATGTAATAGCGGCTTAGCTTTTCATTGCGCATTGAACACAGGGCAAAGCCGCGCGGCGAGTTGGCATAGATCAGCTCATTGTTGACCGGGGGTGTGTCAGACAGGATGCCAAGCCAGCCAAACGGATAGACCTTTTCATATTCGCGGCGTACCTCAAGGGGGATTGCCTGGCGGCTGACGCCATGAAACCCGTCACATCCTGCAACAAAGTCGCAGTCTATTTCACGGGCCTGTCCGTCCACAGTATAACGCACCTTCGGTGCCTCCGTGTCGGCACCCTGGATCACCACGTCTTCGACATTGAATTCGATCTGACCACCGACCTTTTCACGGGCGTCATATAGATCGCGGGTCACTTCGGTTTGGCCATAGACCATCACCGGTTTGCCTGTGTGTTCAATGAAATCAACGCGAAACATTTCGTCGCCATAGGAAATAAGCGTGCCGTCATGTTCGATGCCTTCGGCATGCAGACGTGCCGCGCAGCCGGCCTCTTCCATCAGGCCAACCAGCCCCTGTTCCAGAACGCCAGCGCGGATGCGGCTAAGCACATATTGCTTGGTCTTGCGTTCCAACACCACGGAACTGATCCCGCGTGTGTGCAGCAGTTGGGACAACAACAGACCGGAGGGCCCGCCACCAATAATTGCGACCTGCGTTTTCATGCCATTCTCCTGCGGCTGTTGAATTGAATGTCCCATAGTTTTATGGGTATTGAAAATGATAAAATGGGTAACTTGGATATCCAAATAGGCATCTATATGGACAGACGTATCAAATTTCGGCATCTTGATGCGTTCAGCGCGATTGTGCGGGCCAATAGTTTCAAGGTCGCCGCCAATCAGTTGAACCTGACGCAACCGGCGATTTCAAAGACGCTTAGAGAGCTGGAAGAGATACTGGGCGTGGTTGTGATGACCCGCAGCCGTGCGGGTGTATCCCTGACGCCGGAGGGTGAGGTTTTCCTGCAATTTGCAGAGCAAAGTACCGCCGCTCTTAGAAACGGTTTGCGCAGTATAAGGGCGACCAGCAGTGCGGCGGGCCAGTTGAAAGTGGGCGCCTTGCCCAGCGTGGCCACGTCCCTGTTGCCCAAGGCAGCGATGATTTTCGCAGAGCAAAGCCCCGATACCCGCGTCGAGATTCACGAAGGGCCGCACAGTGATCTGACGGCGCGGCTGCGCCAAGGGGGGCTTGATATGGTGGTTGGACGGCTGGGCAGCCCCGATGCCATGATTGGTCTGAGCTTCCGGCAGCTATACGCAGAAGAGGTTGTGATTGTCGCCAACCCCGAAAGTCCGGCCTTGGGCATCACCGATTTTCACAATCTTGCAGCCTTTCGCGTGCTTTATCCCCCCAAGGAGTCAGCCATCCGCCCTTTGGTTGCCCGAATGTTGATCGCCCGCAGCGTTCCGCTTTTTGACAATCGCATTGAAACTGCATCACCTGCTTTCGGACGTGCTGTTGTGACCTCGGATCCCCACACCGTCTGGGTCATCAGCAAAGGGGTCGTCGCCGAGGATATCGCGCAGGGCCGGTTGGTGCCCCTGAGGGTGGATATGGCACCGACACTCGGCGCTGTAGGCATTATGAGCCGCACCGAAGAAGTCCCTTCCGTTGCAACCCGTGCGTTTTCCAACCTGTTGAGCGAGGTTTGTGCGCAAGGCCGGACATAACCCTACCCCTCAACGCAAAAAGAGGATGGGTTGCCCCATCCTCTTGTCAGTCAGATCATTGACGGTACGAGGTAATCAAACCGCCGCGGATCGTTCCGTTTATCAGAACCCCAGAACCAGAGACACACCAATGGTGTTGTCTGTGGATTTCAGGCCCGCCGCAGGGTCGGTGTTATAGTCTGTGCGGTAGCTGACCCGTGTGGACAGATTGTCGGACATCTTAAAGTTGATACCAGCATCGTTGGACAGAATGGTGTTCACGTCGGAACCGAGGATATCGGTGTCATTGGTGAAAGACACTGTGTCGTTGAAGGCATAGTAGTAGCGTGAAGAAACGATAAAGCCGACTTCGGTTTCAGAGTTACCGGTCACGTCTTCAAAATAACGCACGCCGGGGCCGCCCTGAACACGCCAGGTGTGGTTGTCCTTGTTGATCACACGGTAGCCGGGACCAAAGCCCAGGAAGGCGTCTGTCTCTTCACCGTCGATTTCAACACCGTTTGTATCGGTGAGGAAACCATCGTATTGCACGCGGGCAAGGCCAAAGGCATAGAAAGTATCCGAGAAGTAACGGCTGCCTTCATAGGTTGCGAAGAATTTTTCTTCGCTGCGCGCGCCATTTGCTTCGCCATACTCTGCTGCGAACCCAATCAGGTGGTTCCAGTCGCCAACGCCATAGGTCAAACGGCCAGCGGCTGACAATTCACCATTGTCTGTGTTGCCTGATGTGCCTGAGGCGGACAGGGCGAAAGAGCCGCGCCAGCCTTGTGCCACACCGTTCGGGCCAAAACGCTCTGCGTCTTCACCGCGGTTCAGATCTTTGTTCACATCCCGTGTGATGTCGTCGATGTCGTCGTTCAGTGCTTCAATGCCAGTGATTTGATTCTGCGCAAAGGAGGGTGCTGCGACAGCCAAGGCCAAGGCAGATACGGTGGCCAATTTCAAAAGAGTGTTCATGGGTCATTCCTTTCCCAACAAGGTGACCCGTCATCCGGCGTTTTCGCCCTAGATCGGGAGCATCTCTGCTGGGATTGGATATAAATCAGCAGTTACCATGAGTGAAATTCGAATAAATTGAAGATATAACAAGTATTACTCGTTTGTAATCGCGCCATTCTGATCAGGTTCGAATTCACACATATCCTCTAACAGAGCGACAACCGTTTTTTGTTCATCTTCAGCATCTTGGATAACTTCAGACAATGCAGCGCGTGCAGCGATGCCAAGATCGCCATCAAGGTCATCGCGCCAAACGGCATATGCAGGGTAGGGAAACCGTGGCGCATCTGTCACAATATGCAATAAACCAGTGTCTACCCGCCGCTTTACGGCACGTGCAGGTAGATAGGCCGAGGCCCGGCGATTGGTGATAAAGTCTGCGGCAAGCGCCCCAAGCCGCATCGTCAGGCCGGAGTGCGTCAGATGGGGCAGGGCGGCGGCATGGGCGTGCACAAACTCTGGCCCCCAGTCAACAAAGACATAGCCGTCACTTTGCGCCGCAGAGGCACCCTCATAAGAGGCTACCAGAACCAATTCATCCTCCAGAGCTTTTTCCACAACCAGACCGGGGCGCAGTTGCGGCGTGTAAAGCAGGGCCGCCTGTACCACCCCTTCGACCAGAAACCGGGTGATGCGATCCGGCATGCCCAGTTCGGTGCGGATACTGAGGTCGGGGATGTCCCGGCGCAAAACATCAATCCATTTGAAACCGAGGCGCGGCCAAAGTGAATATTGCCCGCCAATGGTCAGGGATCGGGAAAAGCCTTCGGGAATGGCGATCTGCTGGCGTGCCTCTTCCCAGATTTTCAACAGACTGAGGGCGTAAAATTCAAATTCCTTGCCCGCAGGGGTCAGCAATGCCCCGGCCTTGGATCTGAAAAACAAGGGATGCCCAAGGCTGTCCTCAAGTCGCTGCACCCGCAGGCTGACCGCAGATTGGGTGACAAACAACCGATCCGAAGCGGCCACAAAAGAACCGGTATTGGCAACTTCGACAAAGGTTCTGATCAGGGTGATGTCCATATCTTATCTATGAACATCCCTCATGCTAAACACAATTCTTCCGTTTGCTCCAATCTTGCGGACCGGCGCGGCGGCTAAGCCTTATGCGAACACCCGCTCAAGGCTTTCAGCGAGCGCCAAAAGGCCAAGATCCCGCTTTGCAGGGGCGGTCAGCATCACGCCGATACAGGTATCCTCGTGCCAGAAGGGCACCGACGCCGAGCAGCCGTCCATCACATTTGCCACGGAAGGATTACGCAGGGCCTGCAGGTTTTTACTGTTGAAAGACGCGTCTTCATCGACCTCGCTGAACCGCGGGGCCTGTATGGGAACAGTTGGCATCAGAAGCGTGGCATCCGCTAATTCGGTTTCAAATTGTGGTATCAATGCCGCCCGTAAGTTCAGGCTTTCCCTATAGGCGACGGCACCGCGTTCTTCTGCGCGGTGCATGCGCGACAAAACACGTGGGTCAAATGTCTTGGGCGATTGTGCGAAAGCCTCTGCATAGTTCGCCCGACATTCGACCGAGGTGACATGCCATGCGGGAAACTCTGCCATCAAGTCCAGAACATTTAACGGTGCATAAGACACCGAGTGGCCCGCAGCTGTCAGGCGAGCAATGGCAGCCTCAAAAGCATTGGCGATTGCCGGCTCAAGATCATGCGTGCCAAAATTGGTGGGAACAATAAAACGCTTGGAAACCGGCCTGTCGAAATCTGCATTATCCTTTGCCATAATTTCAAATGCGGCGCGACAGGCTGCCACCGATTGCGCCATCACGCCAACACTGTCCAGGGTTTGCGACAAAGGTTTGCAGCCCTGACGCGAAATGGCTGATTGCGTTGGTTTGAACCCGACAATACCGTTGAAGGCCGCGGGAATACGGCAGGAACCGCCGGTATCCGTGCCAATGGCGATATCTGCCAGACCAAGGGCAACAGAGACCGCACCGCCAGAGGTCGACCCGCCGGGGATGCGGTCCGGGTCCAAGGCGTTGCAGGGCGTGTTGTAATGCGGATTAAGCCCCAGCCCGGAATAGGCAAGCTCGGTCATATTGGTATGCCCCAGCAGCAGTGCGCCTGCATCCCGAAGACGGCCAATGGCCTCTGCATCTTTCTCTGCCGCAGGGGTATCTGACAGGAAGATCGTGCCCGCACGGGTCACAAATGATTTAACATCAAACAGGTCTTTTACCGAAACCAAAGCCCCTGCCAGCGGTCCGGCTTGTGGCATTGTCTCTGTACTTAGACATTGAGTGGCAAAGGTCTGGATAAACACATGCTTTGTTCCGCTTTCTTCCCGATCAAGACGTGCAAAGACATTTGCGGCGCGGTCCTGCACAGTCTCACGGTTCCATAGAGAGGTGTCAGCCATTACTTTTGTTCCTTCCAATAGGATTCCGCCGACAATTGGGCGACCTTTGCGGCTTGGGCGTTAAGGTTGTTTTTCGGTTCGCCAAGATAGGATGCGGTCAGGCGCAGTGGGGACAGTCGCCAACCGGGATCAAACTCAACAATGCGTCCCTGTTCGATTAAAGTTGTGGCCAGCTCACAGGGAAACGTCCCGACGCAGATGCCAGAGGCCACCATCTCCAACCCGGCGTAAATCGAACTGGTGGTAAAGATCTGCGTCTTATTGCCATGTCTGGCGCTTAGCTCAGCCCGCAGCTCGCGATATGGTCGCGAGTTGCGTTTGTAGGAAACCACCGGTGTGACCGCCAGATCCGGCTCCGGTGTACCGGCGGCTTTCAGCCAGCTGAGTTCGATTGTCGAAAGGTCGATGTTATCAACGGAATATTCGGAAACCGGCCCCATCAGGATCGCAATGTCCAAAGAGCGCTCCAACAGTTGCTGGCGCAGATTGACGGTCAGGTCGACGGTGATTTCGACCTTGATATTGGGATATTTCTCATAGAGATCTGACAGGAAATTCGGCAACCAAAGCTGCACGATGGTTTCAACAACACCAATACGCAAAAGTGCATTCACGCTTTGATCAGATACAACTGTTGCTTTGATATCCTCGACAAGATCCGCCATTTTTTCGGCGTGATCCCGCAGAATTAAACCCTGTTTTGTCAGGCTGACCCCGCGTTGCGCACGATCAAACAACTGCGTGCCCAGCGACTCTTCCAATGCGGCGATGCGGCCTGAAACCGCAGGCTGGGACAGGTTCATTTCCAGCGCGGCACGCCGCACACCGCCCAAACGTGCGACCCATAAAAAGGTGGTTAATTGATCCAATGTCATGTGGATGCTCCCCGGTTTCCGATCAGCTGACATTATCGCTGACTCTTCTGACTGGATAGCATCGACTGACCTGCATCAGATCTGCCAGCCTAGGATACAATGGGCAGGGTCGACACGGCATAGGACAGTTTCATGGTTTTCCCCAGCACCGGGTCGGTCACGGTCATCCGGTATTTCCGGGCCGGGCGCACGCCGCCAATTGCGCCAAGGGTGCCGCATAACATGGCTGATCCTTCACCCAGTTCCGCCGCTGAACATAGCTCTGCAAGGGGGCGAATATTGGCAAGCGTGCCCTTTTGATACAGCACTTCAGCGCCGTCACTCTCCATCCAGCAGGACAGCATGATCTGATCCAGATGACCCTTGATCGCATCATAATCCCACAACTCTGACGCCATCGGCTTGGCACAGGCCTGTTTTGAGGCCGCAACCGAAAACGCCTCCAGATCCCTGTCCGTATGATCCGACGCCAGACCAAAATAGGTTTTGCCATTTGATCTGATCAACAGTGGTTCCACCTCACCGGAGGTGGCTTCCCCCAGCACCTCAATCTCACCGCTCTGGGTGAGAAGCCCGTCAGACACGCGGTAAAACAGCGGCACTTGACTTGGCGGGGCGATGCCAAGCTCTGCCAATTCGTCAATGTGATGCTGCACCGCGTCTGGGTTGCGCCCGGTCCAGCCTGCCACGATGACAGCAGTGATCGACAGCGACACATTTGTATCGCCGAAATTGAAAGCAAAGTTCATGGATCAAAGCCCTTCTGGCAGAAATAGTGCAATGGATGGGAAGGCGATCAGCAGGGCGACCATAAACAACATGACCAAGGCATATGGAATGACCCCGACCATGACGTCGATAAAGCGTCCCTTGGTGCGCACGGCCTGAACAACATATAGATTCAGGCCAACCGGAGGGGTGATCAAAGCCATCTCGACGAGGATGATCATCAGGATACCGAACCACAGTTTATCATAGCCCAGTTCAACGATAATCGGCACGACAATTGGGATTGTCGCAACCATGAGGGACAGGGTTTCAATGAAGAAGCCAAGGATCAGATACATCAGGATGATGACCAGAAGCGTGGAGAAAGCGCTTAACCCGAGGTTTGACAGGAAGGATTGCAGGGCGGCGCTGACGCCGGAGGCCGTCAGCACAAAGTTCAGCACATAGGCCCCGATCACCACAAGCATGATCATCGAGGAGGTGCGCACCGCGCCTCTTAGGCTGTCGAGGATCATCTTCAGGGTCAGCGATCGGTGGAATGCTGCGATCAGAAAGGCCATGGCCACCCCGATGGCGGCCGCTTCGGTAGGGGTTGCAAGACCGGCATAGATTGACCCGACAATCACACCAAACAGGCCAAACAACGGGATAAGATCCCACAGACCGTTTAGTCGCCTTGTCCATGTCGTCTTGCTGCCCGGCCCGCCAAGCTTTGGCCAGATGCTGCATATCCCTGCGGTGGCCGCCATAAACATCAGCGCAAGAAGCAGCCCCGGCACAAGCCCTGCAAGAAACAGCTTTGGAATGGAGGTTTCAGTCAGGAAGCCATAGACGATCAGATTGATGGACGGTGGGATCATGATCCCAAGCGTGCCTCCGGCGGCAATGGCCCCGGAAAACAACCGCTGATCATAGCCCAGCCGTTCGGCCTGTGGCATGGCCACGCTTGCAACAGTTGCGGCCGTGGCAACCGATGACCCGGAGGTCGCCGAAAACAGCGTGGCGGTTGCGATATTCGCGTGGATCAAACCACCGGGCAACCAGGACACCCAAGCCTCAAGCGCTGCATAGGTCCGTCGCGCAATCCCGCTTCTTACAAGGATCTCACCAAGCAGGACAAAGAACGGAATAGCAATCAATGTCGCGCTGTTGGAGGAGGACCAGACGATCTGTCCAAGGCCACGCATCAGCGGAAAAGGTGAAAAGAACAGGTCAATCCCGAAGGCCAGAAGAAAAAGAACAATACCTACCGGAATTGACAGGGCGAGAAGGGCCAAAAGCCCTGTGGAGGTAAAGAGGATCATTCGCTTTCCCCCATGCCGACCGATGCATCAAAGGCATCGAGATCGCGTTTTATGAGTGACCAGAATGCGCTGGCCGTCAGCACCACGGCAGTAAAGGCGAACCACGCCCAGCCGATGATCCACAGCGACTGTGGTATCCAAAGCGGTGTTTCCAAAGTGGTATTGGCCGTTGAGTTGTTGCGAATGGATTTTTCCAGAACCGGCCAGGCTTTTACGGCGATAAACAGGGCCGTCCCGGCAAGGGCGGTGATCGACAGGCAATCAAACAAGGGCCGAATGCGGTCACTGGCCTGCGCGCGGATCACATCGATGCGCACATGTGCCTTGTTTGTCAGGGTATATGCCATCCCCCAGCTCGTCGCGATGGCCATCGCATAGCCTGAAAGCTCGTCTGTCCCACCCAGAGACATCTGGAATTGACGGGCAACGATATCAAACAGGGTCGACAGGACACTGGCCAGCAGGACAAATCCTGCCGCCAGCGCAACCCAATCGTTCAGCTGATGAAGGCGAGAGATGAGGGATGGCATAGTTTGATCCAGACCTAGTTAAGAGAAACGCCGGTTGCGGCACCCACTGTATCACTCCAGCGTTTGCCCCAGTCTCCGCCGGAACGTTCAGCCCAATCGGGCAGTACTTTGGTGATCAGGATCTCACGCGCCGTGGCAACATCCGCATCGGAAACCGGCACAAGTGTCATGTTGCGTTTCTCTCCCGGGCAATCGCCTTCGCCAGTCAGACAGGCCACATCATTTGCCAGTGCTTCCTGTGCGGTTTCCCATGCCGGTGTTTCAAGATTGTCTGTCACCTGTTGTTGGATCAGCGTCTGCTGTTCCCCTGAAAGGGAGTTCCACTTGTCCAGATTGATCGCAGTAACAACGGGGTCCCAACCACCAAGGGGGATGGGCATCAGATGGGTGGAAACCTCCCACCAGCCAGCGCTATAGCCAGATCCCGCGCCAGTGACGGCACAATCCACAACACCTTTTTGCAACGCGCCGGGCACTTCGCCGAAACTAACGCTGACGGCTTCTGCACCCAGTGCTTCGAGCAGCTTACCCGTCATCCGGCCAGAGGCACGGATCTTCAGCCCCTTCAGGTCCGAAATGGACGAGACGTCAGCGTTGCAAAACACAACCTGCGGCGGGTAGGGTGCAATGCCCAGAACTTTTGCGTTGAACACATCCGCATAAATATCATCCACCATCGGGCGTGCGGCATCTACCATCTTGCGGGCAGAAGCCGCATCGGTTGCAATCAACGGAACATCAAGCCCTTCAAGCGCGGGCGTGTCTGATACCGCATAATCGGCAACAGTCATCCCAACGTCAAAGACACCTTGGCCCAACATGCGGAAAACATCGCCGCCTTTGATTCCCATCTGATCATGTGTGGTCAGGTTGACCGTAAAATCGCCGCCGCTGGCTTGCGGGAATTTCTCGGTCCAGAATGGGTTTTCATATTGCTTGTGCAGCGGCAGACCGCTCCAGCTTCCCACAACGGAAAGTGTTTCTTCGGCATATGCCGCCGTGGATGAAAGGGCAATTGCTAGCCCGGCTAGTCCGGAAGTGAACTTCATGAGGAACTCCTTGCTGGTTAAAATTGTGTAGGATTTGTGGTGGGTGAATACATGGAATCATAGTCGGAAGGGGGCGTTTCCGGCCAATCGGTAATCAGCATTGCCCCCGGTGCATGGCTAAAGGCGAAGTCAGGTTTTGCCTGCAACACAGCCATCTGGCTGGTCACACCGCATCCCCAGAATACCGGCACTTCGCCGGCCTTTACTTCAACCGGATCACCCCAGTCGGGATGCATGACATCTGAGATACCAATCTCACCGGGGTCACCGATATGGATCGGGGCACCATGTGCATGTGGGAAAGCCTGACAGATCTCTTTCACCCGATTGACGTCAGACACCTGAATGGGCCGCATACTAACAACCATCGGCCCGCCAAAGGGACCAGAGCGTATCGTTTCAATATCTGTGCGAAACATTGGAACGGTTTTCTGTTCTTCAATATGGCGTATCGCGATCCCTGCATTGATTAGTGCACGTTCAAATGTGAAGGAACATCCAATCGCAAATGCATGCAGGTCCGCCTGCCAGTGAGACAGCAAATCAGGCACCTGCCCAACAACGCTATCTCCTTTAATGATATTGTAAAGCGGCAGGTCCGTTCGAATATCCAGACCTTTGCCGAGAGCCTCAAACCCCCCGTGGGCAGATGGCGCATGCGCGACCAGCGGGCAAGGCAACGGGTTTGATAAACAATAGCGTTCAAACGGTTGTGCAAGCGGTTCCGGCAAAACGATCAGATTGCATTGCAAGGCACCATCGCAATAGCCCGAGGTCGAGCCAGTATAGCCCTGAGTGCGAAATTTCAGCCGCGCCGCTTCGGGGCTTAAACTGTTTATCTGCACGTCCTTTGAACGATCAACAGTGGTCCTGATCATGTCTTGCATCTCCCCTGTATCAAAGGATGAAGGGAGAGAAGTATAAAATCAAATCGTCATTTTCTGTATCCTTTGATCGGATTTTCTGATCAGAGGAATGATGAAGAAATATTACATAATTCACATTATGCAGGAAAATTTTGTGGCCGCAAAGCGATAATGTCACCCATGAGCAATTCAGGAATGTCACTCTGCCCTCAAAACAAGATGAGGATGAGCGGACATGGGATGGGTGATGATGAGCGAGCGCGAGCTTAACCGCGTAGAAGTTTTGGCGCAGGTCGATGACGGACGGCTGAGCGTCGACAATGCGGCAAACATGCTGGACCTGACGCGCAGGCAGATTTTCCGGCTGTTGAAGCGATACCGCCAAGACGGCGCATCGGCGATCCGGCACAAGTCGCGCGGACAAGCGCCGAACAACCAAATCCATTCGGCCAAACGTGACTACGCGCTGAGCATCATCAAAGAGCAGTATGCGGATTTCGGGCCGACCTTGGCAGCAGAGATGCTGGCCGAACATCACGGGTTCCAAGTCTCCCGTGAGACGGTGCGCAAATGGATGGTCGAGGATGGCCTTTGGCTGTCCCGCAAGCAGCGACGCCAGATTCACCAGCCGCGTCTGCGCCGGGAATGCTTCGGCGAGTTGATCCAGATCGACGGGTCGGATCATCGTTGGTTTGAAGACCGCGCTCCGCCCTGCACGCTTCTGGTGTTCATTGATGATGCCACCAGTACTCTGATGGAACTGCGATTTGTGAAGTCGGAAAGCACATTCAGCTATTTCGAGGCGTTGGAAAGCTATCTGTACAAACATGGGCGCCCGGTTGCGTTCTATTCTGATAAACACACGGTATTCCGTGTCGCCAAAGAGGACGCCAAGGGCGGTGCGCGCATCACCCAGTTTGGGCGCGCGCTGAGCGAGTTGAACGTTGAGATCCTCTGCGCCAACACGAGCCAGGCCAAGGGCCGCGTAGAACGTGCCAATCGCACGCTTCAGGATCGGCTAGTCAAAGAGTTGCGGATTGCAGGCATCTCAGACATGGAGGCCGGAAACGCCTATTTGCAAGGCTTCAAGGAGCGTCACAACGCCAAGTTTGCCAAGGCCCCTGCCAAGCCAGACAACCTGCACCGCGCACTCAACATCGAGCCGGATCGGCTGGCAGATGTGCTGTGCTGGCGGGAGAACCGCTATGTCGGCAAACAGCTGACATTCTCTTATGAACGCAAGCGGATCATGCTCGAAGAGAGCGATGTGACACGCGGGTTGGTTGGCAAATACGTGGACACATACGCCTTTGTGGATGGCCGGTTCGAGGTGCGATCCAAAGGTCGCTCCCTGCCCTACAGAATCTTCGACATGGATCAGCGCGTGACCCATGCAGCTATCACCGACAACAAGCGCCTCGGTGCGGTTCTGGAACACATCAAAGAGATGCAGGACGCCGCACCGCCCAAATATCCTGTGAGAACAAATTCAGAGAAGATGGGCTACAAACCGAACGGTCGGCGGCAAGGCAGGCCGTCTGGCAAGCCCAATAAGAAGAAGATTGCACACGCGGCGGAATAGCCAAAGGCGCTCCACACAGTCACTTGTCTTGAAGTCGGACTTTAAGCTGATCGAGACCTGCCCGCGTGGCTTCTATTCTCTGGGCGTTCGAAGGTTCCGGGCGGGGAGCGGCTTGTGAGCGGTCATCTTTCTTGGCTGCTGCCGCTCGTGGTTCAACCACAGTTTCAAAGAGCCAATTGATCAGAGCTGGCAGCCCATATCGTACCAGAAGCAGCAAAATAACCGGCGGGATCATATATTCCATCTGATAGATGTCGTCAGTTGCAAAATGATTTTCAACCGTTAGCTCGAATTGCTTCCCCGCAAAGCCTGACAAGGCTGCGATATCTGAGGTCTCCGCCCTGTCAGGCTTTGCTACCGGCAGCGCCCATAGTGACACTTCTGCTTTGCGGGCCGGGTGACATTTCTGCTTGGTTGCAACAAATTTGCAGTGGGGGTGCGCGCTACTTTGAAGTGCGACTCCTATTAGAAAACAATAAGTTATCTAATAGGAGCAATATCGCATGGGAACGGTTTACACGCAACTTTCACTTCAGGAACGCCGTAGGATCGAAGAC